>Ga0265334_10000003_pt1 | contig 244354 bp, 239 predicted proteins | sample 42023metaG_FD_192442 | JGI IMG/M metagenome (GOLD analysis project Ga0265334, IMG submission 192442) | Rhizosphere microbial communities from Carex aquatilis grown in University of Washington, Seatle, WA, United States - 4-20-23 metaG | ecosystem: Host-associated > Plants > Roots >...
GCTGCCGCACAACGGCTACTGCCCCTCGCACCAGCACCTCGCCGAGACCGAGGAACTGGCCGAGCGGGAACTGGCCGCGCGCGAACTCGCAGCAGCCTGAGGGGCGCACTGCTGGAGGGATAGCCTCCCGGCATGCTGCTGGGAGTCGACGTCGGCGGGACGTTCACGGACGCCGTGCTGCTCGGCGACGGGCTGCTCGTCACGGCGAAGGCGCCGACGACGCCGGAGGATCAGTCGCTCGGCGTGATGGCGGCCGTCGAGGCGGCGCTCGCACGCGCCGGCCGCGAGCCGCGCGACGTGACCGCATTCGCGCACGGCATGACGGTCGCGACGAACGCGCTGCTGGAGGGCAGCGCGGCGCGCACGGCGCTCGTCGCGACCGAGGGCTTCACCGACGTCGTGGAGCTGGGCCGCCAGGCGCGGGCCGACCTCTACCGCCTGTGCGCCGCCCGCCCGGCCCCGCTCGTGCCGCCGGAGCTGCGCTTCGCGGCGCCGGAGCGGATGACCCCCGACGGCCCGCTGCGCCCGCTCGACGCCTCGGCTGCCGGCGCGCTCGCGCGCGACGTCGCCGCCGCCGAGCCCGAGGCGGTCGCGGTCATGCTGCTGCACGCCTACCGCCATCCGCAGCACGAGCAGCAGATCCGCGACGCGCTCGCGGCCGAGCTTCCAGACGTCCACGTGTCGCTCTCGCACGAGGTGGTCGGGACGTTCCGCGAGTACGAGCGCGCCGCGACGACGGAGATCGACGCCGCCCTCTCCCCCCTGCTCGCCCGCTACCTGCGCCGGCTGGCCGAGCGGGCGCGCTCGGCGGGCCTGCCCGAGCCGGCGATCATGCAGTCCAACGGCGGCCTGGCCGACGTCGACAGCGCCGCCGCACACGCCGCCCTGACCGTCCTGTCCGGCCCCGCCGGAGGCGCCGCCGGGGCCGCCTACGCCGCGCGCGCGGCGGGCGCCGAGCGCGCGCTCTGCCTCGACATGGGCGGCACGTCCGCCGACGTCTGCGTCGTGCACGACGGCGCCGTCGCCGAGACCGGGGCGAGCGAGATCGCCGGGCGCCCGATCGCGCTGCCGACGCTCGACGTCCACACCGTCGGCGCCGGCGGCGGCTCGATCGCGTGGCGCGATGCCGGCGGCGCGCTGCGCGTCGGCCCGCGCTCGGCCGGCGCCGTGCCAGGCCCGGCCTGCTACGGGCGCGGCGGCGAGCAGCCGACCGTCACGGACGCCAACCTGCTGCTCGGACACCTGCGCGACGACGTGCCGCTCGCGGGCGGGATCGCGCTCGACCGCGGCGCCGCCGAGCGCGCGGTCGGCGCGCTCGCCGCCGAGCTGGGCCTCGACCCGCTCGCCTGCGCCGAGGGGATCGTGCGGGTCGCGAACGCCGAGATGACGCGCGCGCTGCGCGTCGTGACGGTCGAGCGCGGGATCGACCCGCGCGAGCACGCGCTGCTCGCATTCGGCGGCGCCGGCCCGCTGCACGCCGTCGCGATCGCCGAGGAGCTGGGGATCGCGCGCGTGATCGCCCCGCGCAGCTCCGGCGTGCTCGCGGCGCTCGGGCTCGTCGTCGCCCCGCGCCGGCGCGACGCGCAGCGCAGCGTGCTGCGCACCGGCGCCTCGCTGACGGCCGACGCGGTCGCCGCCGACCTGGCGGAGCTGGCCGCCGCCGCGCGCGGCGCGCTCGGCGAGCCGGACGCGGCGATCGCCGCGACGTACGAGCTGCGCTACCGCGGGCAGGCGTTCGAGCTGGCGGTCTCCACCCCCGCTGGCGCACCAGCTGCCACGCCCGCGCAGCTGCGCGCGGCGTTCGAGGCCACGCACGAGGAGCGCTACGGCTACCGCGATCCCGAGCAGGAGGTCGAGCTGGTGACCGTGCGCGTGAGCGCCGCGACGCCGGCGCCCGCGACGCCGGCCGCGGCCCCGGCAGGCGGCGGGCCGGAGGCCGGCACGACGATCGCCGGCCCAGCGGTCGTCGCGCTGCCCGAGTCGACGCTCGTGATCCCGCGCGGCTGGCGCGGCACCGTGCTCGCCGACGGCGCGATCGACGTGCGCCGCGACGCGGAGGGCGACGAGCGGTGAGCGTCGACCCGATCCAGCTCCAGGTGATCCTCGGCGCGCTGCGCGCGACCTGCGAGGAGATGGGCGCGGTGCTGATCCGCTCGGCGCACTCGGCAAACATCAAGGAGCGCCGCGACGCCTCGACCGCGCTGTTCGACGCTGCCGGCGAGATGGTGATGCAGGCCGAGCACATCCCCGTCCACCTCGGCGCGATGCCGGCGGCCGTCGCCGCGGTGCGCGACGAGGCGCACGCCCCCGGCCGCGCGTGGGTGCTCAACGACCCCTACCGCGGCGGCACGCACCTGCCCGACATCACCGTGATCACGCCGATCTTCACGAGCGACGACGGCGCCGGCGAGCTGCTCGGCTTCGCCGCCTGCCGCGCGCACCACGCCGACGTCGGCGGGCCGACGCCCGGCTCGATGCCGGCAGACAGCAGAACGCTCGCCGACGAGGGCGTCGTGATCGAGCCCCAGCCGCTCGACGAGGCCGCGATCGCACGGCTGGTCGCGCAGATGCGCCAGCCGGCCCAGCGCCGCGCCGACCTGCGCGCCCAGCTCGCGGCCAACCGCTCCGGCGCGCGGCGGCTCGAGCAGCTCGCCGCGCGGATCGGAACGGCAACGCTGCGGGCAGCGATGACGGAAGTGCTCGACTACGCCGAGCGCCGCACGCGCGCGTGCATCGCCGCACTGCCCGACGGGACCCGCACGGCGACCGACCTGCTGGAGGCGGCCGAGGGCGACCTCGAGCTGAGGCTGACGGCCACGGTCGACGGGGAGCGGATCGTGCTCGACTTCGCCGGCAGCGCCGCGCAACACGACGGCAACCTCAACTGCCCCCTGGCCGTGACACGCTCCGCCTGCTACTTCGCCATGCGCGTGCTGACCGACCCCGACATCCCCCCGAGCGCCGGCACGTACCGGCCGATCGACGTGCGCGCCCCCGCGGGCACGCTGCTCAACGCCCGCCCGCCCGCGGCCGTCGTGGCCGGCAACGTCGAGACCTCCTCGCGCGTGGCCGACCTCGTGCTCGCGGCCTTCGGGCGCGCGCTCGGACAGGGCACGATGAACAACCTCACGCTCGGCGACGAGCGCTTCACCTACTACGAGACGCTCGGCGGCGGGCAGGGCGCCTGCCCCGGGGCCGACGGTCCCAGCGGCGTGCACGTCGCGATGAGCAACACGCTCAACACGCCCGTCGAGGCGCTCGAGCTGGAGTTCCCGCTGCGGGTGACGGAGTACGCGCTGCGGCGCGGATCGGGCGGCGCAGGACGCTTCCGCGGCGGCGACGGCGTCGTGCGCGAGCTGGAGGCGCTCGCGCCGATGACGTACTCGCTGCTGACCGAGCGCCGCCGCCATGCGCCGCCCGGCGCGGACGGCGGCGAGCCCGGCGCCCGCGGCCGCAACCTGCTCGACGGCGAGCCGCTGGCGCCGAAGGCGCGCGGGACGCTGGCGCCGGGCCAGCGGCTGCGGATCGAGACGCCCGGAGGCGGCGCGCAAGGCTAGCGGAACCGGTCGCTCAGATCGCGGCGAAAGCCGCTAATAGCAGGGAAATTATGGAAATCCTAGGGTTTCGCCTAGAATGGCGTTCCCGTGCGCGGGCTGGTTGCATTCCCGCGGGCACACGGTTAATACGCTCCTTCTCCCGTCCGGAATCCAATGCCGATTGCTTTCAAAGAATGGGCCGTCACCGTACGTGCGCTCGCCGAAGGCGAGCAGTTGGTCACGTTGCGCAAAGGCGGCATTCGCGAGCCTGACAAGCATTTCGCGCTCGAGCACGAGCGCTTCTTCCTGTACCCGACGTTCGATCACCAGCGCGAAGACCTCGTGCGCGAGTCGCATCAGCCCGAGCTGCTGCGCGCGCTCGAGGAGGGTGTCTGGCCCGAGGGCGACCCGCCGATGCATGCGCTCACGCGCGACGGCGACATCCCTCAGCCGGACCGCGTGCGGATCCGCGCGTGGGCCGAGGTCGCCGACCACTGGACGATCACGGACCGCCGTGCGGTCGACGCGCTGTCGCCGTTCTACGTGTGGACGACCGACTACGCCGAAAAGCGCCTCGCTTGGAAGCGCCGTCATCCGCTGCACGTCGTGCTGCTGCGCACCTACCGCATCCCGCGCCCCGTCACAGTGAAGGTGCGCGACGAGTTCGGTGGCTGTCGCTCCTGGCTCGAGATCACGCGCGACCTCCCGTTCGAGGGCACCCCGGTGCTGTCCGACGACGAGTTCGATCGTGCCCGTGAGGAAATCGCGGCGATCGTCGCCGGCAGGACCCCCGCGCTCGTCTAGACGAGCGCGGGCCGCTCGGCCCGAGGCGTATGGCCTGGGTCGAGACCGTCACGCAGTCGTTCCGCGCGCGCCACGAGTCCGCTGACACGGACGATGTCGCGCGCGCGCTCGACTCGCTCGAGACGACGCGCGCCCGGCTCGAGATCGTCTTCCCGAGAACGACCGCCGACGTCACGGTCGTCTTCCACCGCTCCGCCCCGCTGCTCGACCTCGCGCACCCGCTCGTGCTCGTCGAGCGGCTGCTGACCGCCCCGGCCGCGCGCCGCTACGTCGTCGGCTCGACGACCGGCGCGCAGACGATCCACGTGCTCGCGCCGCGCGCGCTGCGCGCACGCGCCTCCGCCGTGGACGGCTCGCGCGAGATGCTCGAGCGCGCGCCCGACGTGCTCTACGCGCGCCTCGTCGTCGGCCTCAACAACCGCCGCCTGCCGCCGCCCTCCACCCCGCCGCGGCTGCTCCAGCGGCTGCGCTGGGCGTGGCTCGTGGAAGGCACCGCGCGCTACTTCGCCGGCCAGGTCGAGCACGCGCGTCCGGCGATCGCGCGGCGGCTGCGCGAAGGCGAGCGCCCCGCGCGGCACTGCTCGGCCCGACGCTGATCGACCTGCTCGCGCGCGAGGAGGGCCCGGAGGCCGCGATGCGGCTCGCCTGCTACCTCGACCCGGCAGGTCCCGAGCAGGCGCTGCGCGAGGCCTTCTCCGGCCGCTCGCTCGTGCACACCGAGGGCGCCTGGCGCTCACACCTCGCCCGCATCGCCTCCGCCTGAGGCCAGCTGCGAGCGGCCGGGCTGCAGCGCGTCGCGCGCCGCCTCCGCGCCCGAGCTCGGCACGAGCACGTCACGCGGCCCGGCGGCGAGGAAGTCCGGCACGTCGAAGCCGCCGCTGCGCTTGGTCATGCTGGGGATCCCCTCTTCCAGCAGCAGCCCCTGGATCAGCTCTGCCTCGGCTTGGTGCTGGGCCCGCGCGACGCGCACCAGCTCGCCCTCGGCGTACTGGGGCTTGATCTTGCGCGCCCGCTCGCGGCGCGCGCTCGCCGGCACCGGCGCCGCGTCGGCCCGCACGAGCGGGACGTGACAGTGCGGGCAGAAGCGCTCCTCGTCTCCGAAGGCCTCGCCGCACGTCGGGCAGAGGAGCGGGCCGGCCATCGCTACTCGACGATCAGCTCAACCTGCGCGACGCGGCCGTCCTCGATCGCCCACGTGCGCACGTCCGCCTCGCCGTCGTCGGCGGCGAGGCCCACGATCACCCACAGCGCACCGGGCCACTGGGCGGCGCCGTTGACGTCGGTCTGCGAAGGCTCGGGCGGGGTGCGCGTGTGCGAGTGGTAGATCGCGCCGATCTCCAAGCCCGCCTCGTCGACCGCGTTGTTGATGCGCAGCAGGTCCAGACCCTCGATCTCGAAGCGGAGGGGGCTGGCGTGCTTGTTCGTCGCGGGAAAGACCTGCTGGGCGCTGCCGTCACCGTTCGTGGCGACGACGCCACAGCACTCGTTCGGCGCCTCGGCGCGAGCGTGCTCGACGATCTGCTCGTACAGCTCGCGTCCGATGCGCATCAGGCGGGAACGGCTAGACCGTCTCGCGCTCGCGCGCGGCGGCCGGAAGGTCCTGCGGCTTGTCGTCCCCGTCGATGCCGGAGACCGAGTCCTTGAACTCGCGGATCCCCTTGCCGATCGAGCGGCCGGCCTCCGGGAGGCGCTTGGGCCCGAGTACCAGCAGGGCGATCACGAGGACGAGAACGATCTCCATCGGTCCTACTTGGGAGAACATGGCGCTGCTCCTTTGCTCGAAAGATGGGTGAGCCGATGGTAGCGGCCAACAGAGAGTGCGCGAACGGCTGGTAACCGGATCACCACCACACGGTCGAGTCGAGGTTCTCCACCTCGTCGACCGGCAGCGTGTAGATCCCACTCGACAGGTACTTCCAACCGTCGTCGGCGACGATGAAGACGACGTTGCCCTCGTCCAGCTCGCCCGCGATGCGCACCGCCACACGTGCGATCGCGCCCGTCGAGACGCCCGCGAACAGGCCCTCCTCGTCGAGCAGCTTGCGCGTCCACAGGATCGCGTCGCGGTTGGTGACGAAGATCTTGCGGTCCAACAGCGACAGGTCGATGATCGGCGGGATGAAGCCGTCGTCGAGCGAGCGCAGGCCCTGGACCGGCTCGCCCTGCATCGGCTCGGCCGCGACGATCTTGCAGGCGTCGCCGAGCTCCTCCTTGAAGCGTCTGCCGTTGCCCATCAGCGTGCCGCCGGTGCCGAGGCCGGCGACGAAGGCGGAGATCTCGTCCAGCTCCTCGAGGATCTCCAGCGCCGTGCCGTTGTAGTGCGCCAGCGGGTTCGCCATGTTCCCGTACTGGTAGGGCATGTAGTACGAGGAGTCGGCGGCGGCCAGCTCGAGCGCCATCTCGACGGCGCCGTTGGAGCCCTTGTTGCCGGGCGAGTAGACGATCTCGGCGCCGTACATCTTCAGCAGCTGCGTGCGCTCCTGCGTGACGTTGTCCGGCATCACGACCTTGAGCGGGTAGCCCTTGCGCTTGCAGATCATCGCGAGCGAGATGCCGGTGTTGCCGGACGTCGGCTCGAGGATCGTCTGGCCGGGTCTGATCGCGCCTCTCGCCTCGGCATCCTCGATCAGCGAGCGCGCGACGCGGTCCTTGACCGACCCCGTCGGGTTGCGCGACTCGAGCTTGGCCCAGATGCGCACGCCCGGCTTCGGCGACAGCCGCTTGAGCTCGACGAGCGGCGTGTTGCCGATCGCCTGCACGATGTCGCCGTAGCGACCGCCGCAGGGGCGATTCTGGAGGCGCTCCCCGTCCATAACTTCAGGAAGTGTAGCGGGGTGCTGCGGGTGGATCAGCCGCCGGCCATCGCCGGCAAGATGACGAGCGTGTCCGTCTCGCCGACCGCCGTCTCGAGCCCGTCGAGCACGCGCACGTCCTCGTCGTTGAGGTAGACGTTGACGTAGCGGTTCAGCTCGCCCTCGGCCGAGAACAGCTGGGACTGCGTGTCCGGGTGCGCGGACGCGAGCGCGTTGAGCACCTCGCCGACGTTCGCGCCATCGGCGCTGACCTGCTTCTCGCCGCCGACGGAGGCGCGCAGGACCGGTGGGATCTTCACGGTAGCCATAGTGGGAGCGGACCCTACCCGGCTGCGGCGCAGAACGCCTCGTAGTCGGGGAAGACGCCCATCTCCTCGTCGGTGATCGAATCCGGCTCGCGCGAGCAGATCGGGCAGTCCGGGTCGCGGCGGACCTTCAGCTCCGTGAACGTCGCGCCGAGCGCCTCGTACAGCAGCAGGCGCCCGATCAGCGGCTCGCCCTCGCCGAGGATCAGCTTGACGACCTCGGTCGCCTGCAGCAGGCCCATCGTCCCCGGCAGCACGCCGAGCACGCCGTTCGCGCCGCAGGACGGCGCCAGCTCGGCCGGCGGCGGCGTCGGGTAGAGGCAGCGGTAGCACGGGCCCTCGTAGGGCGCGAAGACCGACAGCTGGCCGTCGAAGCCGAGGATCGAGGCCGAGACGACCGGGATCTTCAGCCGCACGGACGCGTCGTTGAGCAGGTAGCGCGTCGGGAAGTTGTCGAGCCCGTCGACGATCACGTCGTAGCCCTCGATGATCTCCATGATGTTGGAGGCGTCGATGCGGACCGGGTACTTGACGACCTTCACGTCGGAGTTGAGGTGCGCGATCGTCTCCTCGGCCGAGTCGACCTTGGGCGTGCCGACGCGCTCCTGCGTGTGGATCACCTGGCGCTGCAGGTTCGAGAGGTCGACGACGTCGTTGTCGACGATCCCGAGCGTGCCGATGCCGGCCGCCGCGAGGTAGAGCGCGGTCGGCGCCCCGAGCCCGCCGGCGCCGAGCAGCAGCACTCTCGCGTCGAGCAGCTTGAGCTGGCCCTCGACGCCGACCTCCTGCATCAGCAGGTGGCGCGAGTAGCGGTCGCGCTGCTCGGCCGTGAGCGTGCGCGGGACCTCGACCTGGTAGCCGCGGTCCTTCCACAGCGCGATCCCGCCCGTCATCGACGCGACGTTCGTGTAGCCGAGATCCTGCACGAGCGTGCGCGCGCCGTAGGCGGAGCGGTTGCCGGAGGCGCAGTAGAGGACGACTCTCGCGTCGCGGTCCGGCACGATCCCCTCGATGCGCGTCTCGAGGTAGGAGCGCGGCACGTGCTTGGCGCCGGGGATGTGACCGACCGCGAACTCCTCCGTCTCGCGCACGTCGACGACGACCACGCCGTTCCCGAGATGCTCAGCGACGACCGCGGGGTCGACCTCTTCGATCTGGCTCTTGACTTGGCGGAGCAGCTCCGCGCCGGACGGGCTCATTCGGGAAAACTCCTCAAAGGGGGTCGGCTTTCGTGACTTCAGAAAGGATAGCGTGTCCGATCGCGCGTGCGCGAAGTCGTGGAAACGCAGCCGCCCGCCGATATGGGGTGAAGACCCGATGGGGCCCGGGCGCCCGCGCGCCGATGGCGTGAGCGGGACCGGATTCGCCGAAGATGAGTAGACATTCGCCGCTTGCGCGCCTGCTGCTGCGCCGCCATATCGCCGAGCTTGCACACCAGCGGGAGGCCGTCGACCAGCTCCGCACGCGCCTGGAGGCTGAGCGCCGCGCGGCCGGGGCGGCGGCGATCCGCGCACAGGAGCAGGAGCGACAGCGGCTCGCGCAGGACCTCCACGACGAGGTCAACCAGGCACTGACGGCGATCCTGCTGCGGCTCGAGGCGACGATCCAGGAGTCGCCGCCGGCGCTCCAGGAGGAGCTGCGCGACACCAAGCGCCTCGCCGCGCAGGCGATGGAGGAGCTGCTGCGCCTCTCGCGGCGCCTGCGCCCCGCCGTGCTCGACGACCACGGCCTGATGCCGGCGCTGCACACGCAGGTGCGCGACTTCAGCGAGCAGACGGGCATCCGCGCGACGTTTCACCCGCAGGGCGCGCCGACGCGCCTCTCGCAGGAGCAGCAGCTCGCGATCTACCGCGTCACGCAGGAGGGGCTGTCGAACATCGCGCGTCACGCCTCCGCCCAGCGGGTGAAGGTCGAGCTGTCGTTCGTCGGGCGCACCGTGCTGCGCATCTCCGACGACGGGCGCGGCTTCCGCGAGCCGCGCGTCGGCGGCAGCGGCCTCGGCGGCATGCGCGAGCGGGCACTGCTGGCGGGAGGACATCTGTCCGTGTGGTCCGGCGACGGCAGCGGCACGCGCGTCGAACTGACGATTTAGATGGTTGATTCCACGATCTCGCGGCTCGAGGGCCACGCTGGGCGGCGCTGGGCGCCACCCGGTGCCTCGCCAATGCCGCCAGCAATGGCTTCGGCACCGTGCGTCCCCCAGCATCCACCCATCATGCCCCTCGCATCCACGAATCTCGTGGAATCAACCATCTAGATCCGATCAAGTACCTCGCCCCCACCAGCATGCGCACGCTCATCGCCGACGACCACGGGATCGTCCGCAGCGGTATCCGGCTGCTGCTTGAGCGCCAGCCCGGCATGGAGGTCGTGGCGGAGGCCGCCGACGGCGTCGAGGCGTTCGAGCTGGCGCGCAAGACGCGGCCGGACCTGTGCGTGCTCGACGTCGGCATGCCGCGCATGACCGGCCTGCAGGCGACGCGCGAGATCCGCGCGCACCTGCCGGGGACGCACGTGCTGATCGTCTCGATGCACGACGACGAGCGCTACCTGTTCGAGGCGCTCAAGGCCGGCGCCGCCGGCTACGTGCTCAAGCGCGAGGCCGACCAGGTGCTCGTCGCCGCGCTGCGCGCGATCGCGCGCGGCGAGCCGTTCCTCACCAACGCGGCCGAGCGCACGCTGATCCGCCGCTGGATGGAGGAGGGCGCGCGCGGGCCCGACGAGCCACTCACCGCGCGCGAGCAGCAGATCGTCAAGCTGATCGCCGAGGCGCACACGAACGCGCAGATCGCGCAGACGCTCTACGTCTCCGAGAAGACGGTCGAGTCGCACCGTGCCAACGTGCTGCGCAAGCTCGGGATGCGCGACCGCGTCGAGCTCGTGCGCTACGCGATCCGGCGCGGGCTGGTCGAGGCGTAGCGGGTGCCGGAGCCGGCCGACGTGGCCGGCGGAGGCGGGTCCCGCCGTCGGGTCCGTACCCTTGACGGGCTGTGCCCGCCCGCTTGCGCCTCACGCTCGTCGTCGTCGCCGTCTGCGCGCTCGCAGCGCTCGCCGGCGTCGTGCTGCTCGGCGGCAGCGGCGACAACGGCGCGGCCGCCGGCGCCGCCGACCCGACGGGACTGCACGGCGCCGTGCGCCCGCCGCAGGCGCGCGCGATCGACTTCCGCCTGCACGACCAGCACGGCAGGCTCGCGACGATGCGCGAGTACCGCGGACGGATCGTCGTCCTCACGTTCATGTACTCGACCTGCAAGGACACCTGCCCGCTCACCGCGCAGCAGATCCGCGGCGCGCTCGACCAGCTCGGGCACGACGTGCCGGTGCTCGCGATCAGCGTCGACCCGGCCGGCGACACGCCGGCGAACGTCAGCCGCTTCCTCGCCGAGCAGCACATGGCGCGGCGCATGCGCTACCTCACCGGCACGCGCGCACAGCTGGCGCCGGTGTGGCGCGCGTACGGGATCCAGCCGCAGAGCGCCGGGTCCGAGCACACCGCCTCCACCGTGATCGACGACGGGGCGGGCCGCCAGCGCGTCGGCTACCTGACCGACCAGCTCACGCCCGAGGGGCTCGCGGGCGATCTCCGCGCGCTCTCCGACGGCGCTCCCGCCATGCGCTGACGCCCAGCCCGCCGCCCAGCAAGAGCGCCGGCGCGGCGTAGATCATCGACACGTACCAGTGGCCGAAGTGAGCGAGCACGAGCATCGGCCGAAGGCTACCCTTGCCGGGCGATGCGCCCCCCCGCCGACTTCGACGTGCTCGCGCCGCCGTTCCCGCGCCAAGCCGAGTGGGTCAACGTCGCGACGCTGCGGATGGACCAGCAGCGCGGCCGCCCGGTGCTCGTCGAGTTCTGGGACTTCTGCCGCGTCAACTCGCTGCGCACGCTGCCGTACCTGAAGGCCTGGCACGAGCGCTACGCAGCCGACGGCCTGCGCGTCGTGGGGATCCACAGCCCCGGCTTCGAGCCCTCGCGCGATCCCGACGCGGTGCGCGCGGCCGTCGCCCGGCTGGGGATCGAGTACCCGGTGCTGATCGACGCCGAGCTGGAGAGCTGGGACCTCTACGGCATCCAGGGCTGGCCGAGCCGCTACCTGTGGGACGGCGAGCAGCAGCTCGCCGACTTCCACGTCGGCGAGGGCGGCTACGCCGAGGTCGAGCGCGCGATCCAGGCGCTGCTCGGCGTCGAGCGCGAGCTGGTGGCGCCGGTGCGCCCGGAGGACGCCGAGGGCGTGCTGCTGCAGGCGCAGACGGAGGACCAGCCGGGACCGTACAGCGGCCCCTACGAGGCCGGCGGCGTGTGGGCGGTGCTGTCGGGCGAGGGCGTCGTGAAGGCCAACGGCCGCGAGATCGAGGTCGCGCACCCCGGCGCCTACCCGCTGATCGAGCACGAGCGCCACACGGCCGGCGTGCTCGACCTGCAGGTCGGCGAGGACGTGTACTGCTACGCCGTCTGCTTCACACCGGGCCTCGCGTAGCGCTCACGAGAGCGCGGCGTTGAGCTCGGCGGCGCCGATGCCATCGAGCACGCGCAGCGCGACCGGGGGGCCGGTCTCCTCCACGCGGATCGCGGTGCCGGGCCAGTACGGGCTCTCGTACGGCGTCGCGGACAGGAACTGCCGCTCGTAGACCCAGCAGCCGCTGTTGTGCAGGCGCACGCCGGCGGGCGTCGTCCACTCGGCCGGCGGGTCGGCTGGGCGCGGGCCGGCGCGGTGCGTGTGCCCGAACAGCACGTGCCGCGCACCCGCTGCGCCGATCCCCAGCCGGTCGACCGCCTCGGCCATGGCGCGCGCGCCCGCCCGTCCCAGCTCCGCGCCGGAGATGTCGGCGCGGACCGGCCCCAGCCCGCCGCGGTTGACCGCCGCGACCGCGAGCGGGAAGAGCGCGACCAGCGCGCGGCGGCGCAATGGGCGGTGACCGTTGCCGGACAGCATCCGCCACGCGCGCACGGAGACGCCGAACGTCCCCATCGCACCCTCCTCGGCGTGCTGGGCGATCGTGGTCGACCAGGCGTATATCGGCGCGAGCGCGCGCTCGTAGTCGTCCGGCCCGGCGGCATCCGGCGGCAGCGGCCCGACGATGCGGCCCATCGCCCCGGCGCTCAGCCGCTCCAGCGTCGGGACGGTGATGTGGCGATCGAGGTAGTGGCCGTGCAGCGCGTAGACGTCGTCGCGCAGCCACACGCCCGGGTAGGCGAGCGTCAGCCGCGCCGGCGCCGCCGCCTCGGCGAGCGCGGCGACCGCGTCGGTCTCCACCCACGTCGCCGTCTCGGCGAGGCCGAGCGGCGGCGGGACGCCGTCGCGGTGGCGACGCTCGAGCCACGGCGCGACGAGCGCATGGTCGTGATTGCCGGGCGCGAGCACGATCTCCCCGTCGGCGCCGAGCGCCGCGCCGGCCTCGGCGAAGAACGGCCGCGCCGCCGCCAGCGCCTCGCGCAGCGGCCCCTGGCGCAGCTCGAGCGCATCGCCGAGCAGCACGAGCCGTCGCACGCCGTCGCGCAGCGCCGCGATCAGCGGCTCACGCAGCGCCGGGCTGCGCAGCAGATCGGCCCGCGCGCGCGAGCCGAGGTGGAGGTCGGAGACGACGAGCGTGCTCAGGACGCGGCAGCCAGAGCCTGGCGGATCGTCTTCGGCAGCATGAAGCGGACGTCCTCCTGGATCACTTCCAGCTCCTCGACGACCTCCGTGCCGCGCGCGCGGAAGAACTCGACGAGGCGCTGCACCAGCTCCTCGGGGGCGCTCGCACCGCTCGTGATGCCGACCACGCTGCGGCCTTCGAGCCACGCCTCCTGCACCTGGCCCTCGTGGTCGATCAGGTAGGCGTCGGTGCCCAGCTCGCGCGTGACGTCGACGAGCCGGTTCGAGTTCGACGAGTTCTGCGAGCCGATCACGAGCACGAGGTCGCACGCCTGCGCGAGCTGCTTGACGGCCGCCTGGCGGTTCGTCGTGGCGTAACAGATGTCGTCCGTGCGCGGACCGACGATCGCGGGGAACTTCTCGCGCAGCTTGAGGATGATCGCGCGCGTCTCGTCGACCGACAGCGTCGTCTGCGAGATGTAGGCGACGCGCTCGGGGTCGGCGACCTCGAGGCGGTCGACGTCCGCCTCGGTCTCGATCAGCACGATGTGCTCGGGCGCCTCGCCCATCGTGCCCTCGACCTCCTCGTGGCCGGCATGGCCGACGAGCACGATCGTGTAGCCCTCGGCGGCGAATCTCTTCGCCTCGACGTGGACCTTCGTGACGAGCGGGCAGGTCGCGTCGATCGTCTGCAGGCCGCGCTCCGCGGCGTTGGCGTGCACGCTCGGCGCGACGCCGTGGGCGGAGAAGACGACGGTCGAGCCCTCTGGCACCTCCGTCTCCTGGTCGACGAAGATCGCCCCGCGCGCTCGCAGCTGCTCGACGACGTGCTTGTTGTGGACGATCTCCTTGCGCACGTACACCGGCGCCCCGTGCAGGTCGAGCGCGCGCTCGACCGTCTGCACCGCGCGGTCGACGCCGGCGCAGTAGCCGCGCGGCTTGGCCAGCAGCAGCTTGATCGGGGCGTTATCCATGCTCGCCACAGTGTAGGCGCGCGCGGGTGGCCGGGCCGGAAGGGAACGGTCGCGCCCGTCAGCCGAACCGTCTACCGTCCCAGCCTGTGGCCAGATCCGCCGACACCCGCAACGCGCAGAAGAAGCGCAACCCGATCGTCGAGATCGTCACGATCGTCGTCGCCGCGCTGCTGATCGCGTTCGTCGTGCAGCTCCTGCTCGTCAAGACCTACCGCATCCCGAGCGGGTCGATGGAGCCGACGCTCGACATCGGCCAGCGCGTGCTCGTGAACCGCATCGGCATGCGCTTCGGCGACCCGTCGGTGGGCGACATCGTCGTCTTCCACCCGCCCAAGGGGGCCGACAATCAGAGCGGGCCGGTCTGCGGGAACCCCACGCAGGGGCTCGGCAGCAGCCAGGCGTGCTCGACGCCGACGCCGCAGCGGTCGGACCAGACGTTCATCAAGCGCGTCGTCGGCGTCGGCGGCGACCGCATCCAGATACGCGACGGGCACGTGTACCGCAACGGCAGACTCGAGCCCGACGCGTTCACGAACCCGTGCGGGAGCGGCCAGGGCTGCACCTTCTCCGGCACGATCACCGTGCCGGACGGCAGCTTCTTCATGATGGGCGACAACCGCGGCCAGTCCGACGACAGCCGCTTCTGGGGGCCGGTGCCGAAGGGCTGGTTGATCGGCACCACGATCGCCACGTACTGGCCGCCGAAGCGGATCGGGTTCTTCTAGCGAGCGCTCAGGGCAGCGGGAATCCGCTCGCCGCCCAGACCGCGAAGGCACCCGCGAGCAGCAGCTGCAGCACCAGGGCGACGACGAGCACGCGGACCGACACGGCCGCAAGCATGGCATCGCCAGGCAGGAAGCGTGACTTGCATGGCGCATGTGGGGATATACGCTTGAAGCGAGAGCACGAGCACTGACAACGGGAGACGCGCCATGGCGCAAGAGCACCTCGATCGACTGACCGCCGTGGACGCCTCGTTCCTCCACCAGGAGGACGCCGACTCCCACATGCACATCGGCGCGGTCACGCTGTTCGAGGGGCCGCCGCCGCCGTTCGTCGAGGTCGCCGAGCACATCCGCTCGCGCCTGCACCTCGTCCCGCGCTATCGCCAGAAGCTCGCCTACCCGCCGTTCGAGACGGGCCGGCCGCTGTGGATCGACGACGCGAGCTTCAACATCGAGTACCACGTGCGCCACAGCGCCCTGCCGGCGCCCGGCACCGAGCAGCAGCTGCACCGCCTCGCCGCGCGGATCGCCTCCCAGCAGCTCGACCGCTCCAAGCCGCTGTGGGAGTGCTGGTTCGTCGAGGGGCTCGAGGACAACCGCTACGCGCTGATCTTCAAGACGCACCACGCGCTCGTCGACGGCGTCTCGGGCGTCGACCTGGCGACCGTGCTGTTCGACCTCGCGCCCTCCCCGCCGCCCCAGCCCGAGCAGGAGCCGTGGCAGCCGCGCCCCGAGCCGACGAGCGCGGAGCTGCTCGCGGCCGGCATCGCCGGCTTCGCGAAGACGACGCTCAGCGTCGCCGAGAGAACGATCGTCGCGGCGACGAACCCGGCCGCCGCGGTCGACGCGCTGCGCGACGCCGCCGAGGGCATCGGCGAGGTGCTGTGGGCCGGCCTGAACCCGGCGCCCGAGACGCCGCTCAACGTCCCGATCGGCCCGCACCGCCGCTACGCCGTCGTGCGCAACCGGCTCGACGACTTCCGCTACGTCAAGGGCGTGCTCGGCGGCACCGTCAACGACGTCGTGCTGACGGTCGTCTCCGGCGCGCTCGCGCGCTGGCTGCGCTCGCGCGGGGTGCGCACGGAGGGGCTCGAGCTGCGCGCGCTCGTGCCCGTCTCGATCCGCCCGAAGGACCAGGGCCGCGCGCTCGGCAACCAGATCGTGCTGATGCGCGGGCCGCTGCCCGTCTACATCCGCGACCCGGTCGCGCGCCTGCGCTTCGTCAAGCAGCAGATGGACGGGCTCAAGGAGTCCAAGCAGGCGCTCGGGGCGAGAGTGATCGCCGACGTCCAACAGATGGCGCCGCCGACGATCCTGGCGCAGGCGTCGCGCCTGCAGTTCTCGACGCGGCTGTTCAACCTGATCGTCACGAACGTGCCCGGCCCGCAGTTCCCGATCTACATGCTCGGCCGGCGGATGCTCAACTTCTTCCCGCTTGCGTTCCTGCCCAAGAGCCACTCGCTCGCGATCGCGATCATGTCCTACAACGGCGCGATGGACTTCGGGCTGCTCGGCGACTACGACGCGCTGCCCGACATCGAGACGATCGCCGACGGGATCGAGGACGGCCTCGCGCAGCTCAGAGTCGCGGCCAGAGCGAAGGAGGCGCGCGCCGCCGGAGCGCGCGCGGCCGCGGACGGCGCGCATGCCCCCGCCGCCAGACCCGTCCGCCGCAGACGCCCGGCGACGCGGCCGGCGAAGGCGGCGCGCACCCCAGCCGCGGCGAGGAGCACGGCAGGCGCCGACGACGGGCCGCAGCTGCTGCCGAGCGGTCCCTCGGTTCGCGCCGACGGCCCGGCGGCGTCGATGCGCAAGCGCGCCCGCAACAGGCCGCCGGCGCACAACGGCGGCACCCCCTCCTAGCGAGCGGCGCTCAGAAGCCGAGCGCGAACTTCGCGTCCTCGCTCATGCGGTCGGGCGACCACGGCGGCGAGAAGACCATCTTCGGGTTGACCTCGGTGACGTCCTCGAGCTCGCCCACGAACTCGATCATCTGCTCCGTCACCTGCGGGCCGATCGGGCAGGCAGGGGTCGTGAGGGTGAAGGTGACGTCGACCTTGCCGCCGTCGATCTCGACGTCGTAGACGAGGCCCAGCTCGACGAAGTCGAGCCCCAGCTCCGGGTCGATCACGTTCGACAGCGCGTCGTTGACGTCTTCCAGCGTCGGCATGGGCGTGAGTCTAGCGTGAGAGTTGCTTCATCTTGGCTTGCGCGTCACCGGACACGTTGGTTAGGTTCGCCGGCATCGTCGAGTACGCGCCACATCCGCCCACGCTGCGCTGCTCCGGCGACGAGGACCGGTCCACGCAGTCACGCCGCCGGCAGGCGCTCGTCCGCGCGATGAAGGCGAGCACCGACATCGCCGTCGACCTCGGCGAGCTGACGTGGGCGGACGTCTCGCTGATGCTCGACTTCGTCACGCTCGCCCGGCGCCTGCGCGTGCAGGGCCTCACGCTCTCGCTGCACGATCCGCAGCCGCCGATCTTCGCGCTGCTGGAGCTGGTCGGCCTCGACCGCGTGCCCGGCGTGCGGATCGAGCGCTCCGCACCCGTCCTCGTATAGCGGCAAGCCCCGTCGGCCCGCGCTCGGCGCGAGTAGCCTGTGAGGCGATGCTTGCGCTGCTGATCCTGCTGCTGATCGTCGTGCCGCTCGCCGAGCTGTACGTGATCGTCCAGGTCGGTGAGGCGATCGGCGTGCTGTGGACCGTCTGCCTGCTGCTGCTCAGCTCGCTGATCGGTGCGGCGCTGCTGCGGTCGCAGGGACGCAGCGTCTGGCGCCGCTTCCGCGACACGCTGGCGAGCGGACGGGCGCCGGCGCGCGAGACGGTCGACGGCGCGCTCGTGATCGTCGGCGGGGCGCTGATGCTCGTGCCGGGCTTCATCACCGACGCGCTCGGCGCGCTGCTGCTGCTGCCGCCCTCGCGCGCGACCGTGCGCCGCGGCATCCTGCGGCGTGCGGGCGGCCGGCTGTTCGCCGGACTCGGCGGCGCCGCCGGCGCGGCATCGCGCGCGCGAACGCGACAGGATTACGACGTGGACGCGACCGCCCGCGAGATCGACCCGCCCATCCTGCCGCGATGATCGGCCCAGAGCACGAGGCGGCGCGGGCCGGCGAGCCCGGCGCCGCCGGCTTCGGTGACGCCGTCACGTTCGCGTTCGGCGATCCGTCGCACGGCATCTACGGCAGCGCGCGGCTCGGGCTCGTGCCGGGCGAGCCGCTGCGCGCGAGCGCGCTCGGCCTGCTGTTCCGCGGCGGCGATCTGGTCGCAGTCGATGCGATCGGCGCGGTCGAGCTGCCCGGGGCCGACTGGACCGCGCTCGAGGTCGGCGACGTGCGCGCGACGGTCGAGCGGCCGCTGGAGGCGTGGACGGTCGCCTACGACGGCGACGACGGCGGCTTCGAGCTGCGCTTCCAGGCGCTCGGGGAGCCGGCGGAGCTCGGGTCCGGCGCGGTCGCGGCGAGCGCCGCCGGCCTGCAGGGCTACGAGCAGCTGTGCACCGTCACGGGGACGGTCCGCTGCGGCGAGGAGCGCACGCGGGTCCAGTGCCTCGGCCAGCGCGGCCACCAGTGGGGCGCGCCCGACTGGGAGCGGATCGCGCTCGCGCGCACCGTCGCAGCTTGGTTCGACGACGGCTCGGGCGTCGCGCTCGCGAGCGTGCGCCCGGACGACGCGGCCAGCCATGCCGACGAGGCCGTCACCGCCTGCCTGATCCGCGAAGGACACGTCACGGCGGTCGCGGACCCGCGGCTGTCCACGACGCTCGACGAGGCCGGCCGCCAGCGCCGCGCGAGCCTCGAGCTGTGGGACGAGCAGGACGACCGTTCCTTCGTGCACCGCGCGGCCGGCGAGGCGGTCTGCGGGACGACGCTCGACCTCGGGCGCCTGCGGCTCGACTGCGCCTTCTTCACCTGGCGCATGGACGGGTTCGAGGGCGTCGGCCGCTACGACGTGCTGCGGCGCGCATGAGCCGGGTCGAAGCGATCGTCAGCGACTTCGGCGGCGTCCTCACGACGCCGCTGCTCGACGCGTTCCTCGGCCTGCAGGAGCGCCGCGGCATCCCGCTCGAGGCGTTCGGCGCGGCGCTCGCACGCGCGGCCGCCGACAACGGCGGCGCGAACCCGCTGTTCGAGCTGGAGACGGGCAGACTGACGGAGGCGCGCTTCGTCGCGCAGCTCGGCGACGCGCTCCGCGCGGAGCTGGGCCGCGACGTCGACCTCGCGCGCTTCGGCGAGGCGTTCTTCGAGCACCTGCACCCGAACGAGGAGCTGTTCGCGTTCATGCGCGAGCTGCACGGGCGCGGCTACCGGATGGCGATCCTGACGAACAACGTGCGCGAGTGGGAGCCGCTCTGGCGCTCGATGCTGCCGATCGACGAGCTGTTCGAGCTGGTCGTCGACTCCGGCTTCGAGGGCGTGCGCAAGCCTGACCCGCGCATCTATGAGGTGACGCTCGAGCGTCTCGGCGTCGCCGCCGAGGCGACGCTGTTCGTCGACGACACGGAGGTCAACTGCGACGCGGCGCGGGCGCTCGGCATGCAGGCCGTGTGGTTTCGCTCCAACGCCCAGGCGATCGGAGAGATCGAGCAGGCGCTCGCGGCGTGACGCCGCGGTCAGTTCTCGGAGCCGAGGCGGTCCCAGCAGTACAGCTCGACGCACTCGCGCGCGAGCTCGCGGCAGCGGGCCTCGGACAGGTACGGCAGCACCAGCTCCAGCGACTGCTCTTCCGTGACGCCCGCGTCGAACGCCTCCTCGCCGCGGAAGCCGGCGGCGATCTTGAGCGCCTCGCGGCGGTTGTCGCCGAGCGACGGGAAGACGTTGACCAGGAACTCCTTGTTTGCGATCGGATGGCCGACCTCGAGCGAGGCGTGCCAGGCGGCGAGCATCGTGAGATCGTCCTGGTCGAGGTCGGCGACCGCCTTCGCGTAGTGCGAGACGAGGTCGGCCTCCGGGATCTCGTCGACCCACGCGCGCACGACTTCGCCCAGCAATTGCCGCCGCGCCTCGCGACCGATGGAGTTGGCGATCACGCGAATCGCGTTCTGAGGCTCGATGAAGCAGAGGGACATCGTGGCTCCCGCACGGGCGAGGGATCGGATCGAGCAGGACTCTACGACCCGGTGTGGACGGCACCGCGAGGGAGCACGGCCACGCCACCGTGGCCGGCGCGATGAACGACGTAAACGACGTTGCGCATCTGCCGATCGCCGATGAGGGTGGCGCGGTGCCAGATACAGCCAACTTCCTCCGCGCGCTCGGCGTCGCCCTGCGCGAACGGCGAGACGAGCTTCAGCTCACGCAGGAGGCCCTCTCGCTCCGCACGGGGGTCCCGCAACGCCGCATCTGGGAGCTCGAAGCCGGGGCGGGAAACCCGACGGCGCGCACGCTACTGCGCCTCGTCTCGGGCCTCGACGCACCCTGCTCCCAGATCGTCGCCCGCGCCGAGCAGCTCGAGGCCGAGCAGCTCCCTGCAGGGCGCCGCGCCTGACCCGCCGCAAATGCCCCGCTTTCAGGCGTACGACGTTTGCGTCGTAACCCGCCGCCTGCAAGGATGATGAACGCCGGCGTTCCCGGGTGGGGTTCGCCGGCATCTCTCATTCGCAGGAGGCACGAGCGTGACGCGCGACGAGAACCGCGACGAGACCGCCGCCGGCAACGGCGCGAGCGACGATGTCGGCGAGGCGGACTGGACACCCGTCGAGCAGGCGCTGCTGGACGCGGCGCTGCAGTTCTACGGCGCCGCCGAGGGCCTGATCGACTACGCCGGCCGCGAGCGACCGCAGCTGCGCCAGGACGCGGCCGGCTTCGAGGCCGTGCGGCGCGCGATGGCGCTGCTCGAGCAGTGCGTCGTGGACGCCCAAGCGGCCGGAGCGTCGCCCGAGCGCATCGCGCAGGTCGCGCGCATGGAGCCGGAGATGGTCACGCTGATCCTGCAGCGCCGGGGCGCCGCGCCCGAGCCCGCCGAGAGCTGAGCGCGGCGCCGCCGCCGGAAGCCGCTCACGAGACGACGACGTAGACGCCGCCCGAGCGGCTGGTGGCGTACGGGAAGTCGCCCTGGTGCGGGACGAGCGCGCGGAAGCCGAAGCGGCCACGGCTGAGACGGAAGCGGTAGCGCGTGCTCCAGCGTCCCTGCCGGTCGGTCCGCACGGTGCGGAACGCGCGCCACCCCCAACCACGCTGAAAGCCCTCCAGCGTCACGAGCAGGCCGCCGCGCGGAATCGAGCCGCCGCCGACGCGCCCGCTCAGCCGCACGACGCGCGAACCGCTGACGTGCCGCGGGTCGGCGCGGATCGAGAGCGGCGCGAGCACGTCGGCATGCGCGACGTTCGACAGCTGCGCGCCGTGGCTGTCGGAGTACGGGAAGTACGTAAAGCGCACGTCGCGGCTCGGGCCGGCGGCCAGCACGTAGACGAAGCGCCCGTCCGGGCCGGTGCGGACGCCGGGGCGCGCGACCCAGCCGTGTCCGGGCAGGCGCCACGCGGCGCCGAGGCGCGCGCCGCCGATCCCCGCGCCGGACGCGTCGGTGAGACGGCCGACGAGCGTGGCGCGGCGACCGTGCGGGATGCGGATCGAGCGGGCCGTGCTGCCGCCGGCGCGCTGGAACGAGACGTCGAGGCGCACGTGCGCGGTCGCGTCGCTCCCGTTCGCGACGTGGCCCGGCTGCTGCCCGAGCGGGTTCGAGATCCCCTGGATGCCGCCGGGGGCGGGATCGGGGGTGCTGCCGGAGCCGCCGCCGGCGCCGGAGCCCCCGCCCGTCCCGCCGGAGCCGGAGCCGCCCGTCCCGCCACCGCTGCCCGACGTCGGTGGCGGTGGCGGCGAGGTTCGACCGGCCGAGTCGGCGACCAGCGCGCTCGGCGCGCTGCGGGCGACGGCCGTGCCGCTGCCGTTGGCGGCCGTCACCTCGACCCGCATGCGGTGGTAGGCGTCGGCGTCGCCGAGCGGGTATGTGACGCCGGTCGCGCCGGCGACGGGGCCGCAGTCGGCTCCGTCCGCGTCGCAGCGCAGCCAGCGCTGGTCGTAGCCGGTCGGCGCGCCGTCCCACTGTCCGGGCGCAGCCGTGAGCTGGCCGCCCGCGCTCGCGTCGCCCGACAGCGCCGGGGCGCCCAGGTTGATCGGCGCGTTGTGCGTCTCGACGCTGCCGTCAAAGACGACCGCCGTGTTGCCGCCGGCGTCCTCGACGGTGGCATGCACGTTGTGCTGCCCGTCTCTCAGCGTGGCGGTGTCGAGCTGCACGCTGCCGTCGACGGCGAGCGGGCACGGCTGCGACGTCCCGAACTCGTACGGGTCGTCGTTCGCCGGCTCGACGTCGGCGCACGACCCGCCCGCGTCGTCGACGACTCTGCGCGCGACCTCGACGCCGTCGACGGCGAGCGCCACGCGGTACACCCCTCCCCCGCTGTCGGTCGCGTGCACCGCAAGGCTCGCGACACCGCGCACCGGATCCGTTCCCGCCAGCGCCCCGCCGGTCGCAAACCCCTCCGGCGCCTCGTCGTCCGTCAACCCGATCGCCGCCCGCGAGATCGTCACCTGCGCCGGAAACGGCCCGCAGTCCAGGCTGCCGACGAGGGCCCAGCAACTAAGTCCCAAGTGCAGAGATCTCCACGAGACGCTGTCGCCGGTCACATCCGATGGAAGCTCTTGGACCAGCGTTTGCCCTGCTTGTACTGGCTTCCTGAAGTCGAGCAGCCCCGCGTTTTGGTCATCGTCGTGCCAAATCTGAAGCAGGTATGACCGGTTAGCCACTCTCGAGATCACAGGCCATCCGAGGTTGAACGCCCGTGCGATGTCATACGAAGTGATTGCAGTCCCGGTCGGCGCATCGAAGTCCCAACTGAGCCAACTGCCGGGCTTGACCGTGAACCCTGTTGCACCGAACTGGAGCGATGCAACGGAGTTCGGTGAGTCGCACGGATCGATCGAACCACTGTCGTAGCCGGCGAGAGCGATGCTGCTGGAACTGCTCCAACCACCCGCCCCTGTGAACGTGCCGGTGGGGGTTTGGCAGGTGTGGACGGTGTAGGTGCCGGCGAAGGCGATCGGTGGGCGGGTGAAGAGGGCGGCGACGGCGGCGAGCGCGACGATCGTCGCGGCGCGGGCGAGGCGGCGGAAGCGGGTGGCTTGGGGGCTGGACATCGGGGCGACCTCCTGCTGCGGTTTGACGAAGGGTGTCAGGGCCCGGCGAACTCGGGCACCGAGCCCGATCTCGGCGGTGACGACGGCGCGGGCCGTGGAGACGAGGCGACGACGGCGGTGGCCGGTGCCGGCACGGCGGCGAACTCCGCGGCCGGGCCGGCGTGCGGCGCGAACTCAGCCGGTCCCGTGCGCGGGGGCGCGAACTCACCGCGCGGGTCCGCCGCCGCTCGACCGCGGCGTGAGGCACCCGCAGTCGCCGAGCGCGACGGGAAGGCGATCGGCGCGAGCTGCGCGTGGCGTCCCGCCAGCGCCACCGGTACGTCCGCCCTCCCTAGGGCGGCCCGGCCGGGCGCCGCCTGCTCGAGCGCGACGCCGCCGCCCGCGAGCGCTGCGGTCGACGCGACGACGGCGGCCAGCTTCGTGCCGGGGAGCGCCTCGAACGCGCCTTGCACGCGCGCCGCCAGCAGCGTCGCGCGCTCGGCGAGCGCGTGCAGCGCGACGCCGGCGTGGTCCACCAGCGAGGCGTGCGGCGCAACAACGAGCGCTGGCGGCACGAGCGCGGCCACGCGGGCCGGCATCGCGTGGCAGTCGCGCAGCGTCGCGCGGCACGCAGAGCATGCGCGCAGATGCGGGCGCAGCTCGGCGAGCTCGGACGCGCTCGCCTCCCCGTCGGCCAGCGCCGACAGCAGCGGCAGCCAGCGGTCGCACTCGGCGCCGGTCTCGATCGCGCCGAGCCGCTCGATCAGCGCGCGGCGGCCCTCGGTGACGGTGCGGTTGACTCTCGTGTACGACCACGAGGTCCGGGCACAGATCTCGCGGTAGCTGAGGCCCTCGGCGCGCAGTACGAGCGCCGTCAGCTCCTGCGGCTTCAGGCGCCCGAGCGCCTCTGCCGTGTGGCGCAGCCGCTCCTGGCCGACGACGCGCTCGGCGGGATCGTCGGACAGGCGGTCCTCGTGGCGGTCGAGGTCGATCTCGACGCGGCCGACGAGCTGCTCGCGCTCGGTGCGCAGCGCCAGCGCCTCATGGCGCAGGACCGTGCGCACCCACGAGAGCAGTTGCGCCGGCGGGTCGCTGCGGATCCGCCGCACGAGGATCTCGATCGTGCGCTGGTAGGCGTCGTGCGCGTCGTCGGCGCAATGCGAGAAGCGGCGCGCGAAGCGCAGCAGCTCGGCCGCGTGGTCCTGCACGAGCCGCAGCGCCGCCTCTTCGGCGCTCTCGCCCCTTCGATCCCTGCTCCGCATCCTTGCTCCTCTTGCACCGGCGACTGTGCCCGGCGAGCGTGTACGCGCCAGGCGACCCTGCTATCGGTCCGCTGAGGTGCGGGGCGACAGAGCTTCGCCCCGGGGCGAACGGTAAAAACTTCGCTAAATGCATGGAAAAACACATCTGTCTCTCGACCAGATGTCCAGTGCATTCCCCCCGCTAAAGCGGGGATTTGGCCGCGTGTGAGGGTGCGACGCGCGGCGGCGGGCCGGCGCGAGACGGCCGAGCGGCGTCGCAAAGCGGTTCTAAAGCCCGAGCGCGGCGGCGACGCGCGCGTAGGCGCTCGCATCGGGCTCGACGTCCGGAGCGCCGAGCGTCGCGCGGTCGCGCTGGCCGGCGGAGCCGGGGCGCGGCGGGCGGTTCCAGTTCCACAGCGCGAGGTCCAGCGCCGCCAGCGGCACCTCGCCGGCGTCCGCCAGCTCGCTCGCGCGGCGCTCGAGGAGCAGCGTGTCGGCGATCCCGAACACGCGCTTGGCGGCGACCGTCGTGTCGTCGGCGCCGCCGAGCTGGAGCGTCCCTGCGCTCAGCTCGTGCAGCCCGAGCTGGCCGAGCGTCACGAGCAGGTCGAAGCGCGCGTCGCGGTGCAGGCCGGGCAGCGCGAGCCGCTCGAAGGCGCGCGCGAAGCGGCGCTTCGGGCTCCACGCCGCCTCGCCCGCGAAGGCCGCGTCCTGCGAGCCGGACCGCTCGGCCCACGCGCGGTAGGCGGCCAGCGTCGCGTCGCCGCGAGCGGGATCGTGCGCGGTGCGCGGCCCGAGCGGGACGTCGTCGAGTCGGACCGGCTCCCCGCCGGCCCACGGCGCGCGCGCGGCGCGCACGCCGGCGAAGGGGTCCTCGCCGTCGAGCGGGCAGAGGTAGGCGATCAGGAAGGCGAGCCACAGCGCCTCCTCGCGGTCGGCGGCCGTCCCGACCTCGCCGTAGAGTCCGGGCGGGTCCTCGGCGAGCAGCTCCAGACGCGCGGACGCGAACGCGATCTCCTCCGCCAGCCGCTCCGCCGCGGCGCTCGCCTTGATGCCCGGCACCAGCGGCGAGCGGAAGCCGTCCTCCTGTTCGCGCGCCACCTGGCGGATGCGCACCGCTCCGCCCGAGCGACTCCCGCGCGTGGACGACGCGCTGCGCGTGCGCGGCGTGCTCGCAGCCGTCCGTGCGGGACTCTCGCCGCGCCGCGGCGCGACGACCTCGACCTGGTCGGGCGAGCAGATCGGGCAGTTCGCGAGGAAGCGGTTGTGGCGGCAGAACGTCGGCACGGGCTGAGCCCAGTGTAGGCGCGGCGCGGCCGCGGCGGCGGCTGGCCTCAGCGGGCCGCGCGCCTGCAGAACAGCCCGCGCCGCGGCTTCGATCCCGACCCGTCGCCCGACGGCGCCGGCGGCTGCGCGAGCGGACGCGGGACGACCGTGCGAGCGCGCGCGCCGCCGGCGCCTGCGACGACGCCGCCGCCGGCCGCAGGCGACCCCGAACGCGAGCGTGAGACGCCCGTGGCGACCCTGCCGGCGCGCTCGGCCGCCTCGGCGAAGACCGCCTCCCACTCCGCCGCGTTCGCGTTCACCGTCTGCGTCCGCCCCCACGCCTGCGCGCGCTCGGCGAGCCCCGCGCGCGCCTCGTGGTCGGTGACGAGATCCGTGAGCGCCTCCGCCCAGCCGTAGTCGACCACGAGCCGCCCACCCTGCTGCTCTCCGAGGCCCTTGTAGGGGCCTATCGGCGACGCGAGCCACGGCACGCCGCCGGCCGCGTACTCCTTGACCTTGATGTTCGAGCGCACGCGGTTGAACGACACGTCGGCGATCGGCGCGATCGCGAGGTCGAACTGCGCGATCGCCTCCGGCAGCTCGGGAAACGGCACGAACGGGCGATGGGTGTAGCGGTTGCTGCGCACGCCGAGGTCGACGCCGACGCTCACCAGCGAGACGTGCGGCTGCGCCTCCAGCAGCTGTTCGAGCGTGCGTCTGAGTCTCAGCTCTCTGAGGTCCCCGCGATGCTCGGCGCCCGCGACCCAGCCGATCGTGACGCTCTCGCCGCCAACCCGGCGCTCGCGCAGGAAGCCCGCTTCGACGTAGTTCTCGACGACGCGCACCTCGGGCGCGCCGAGTCTGCGCAGGCGGCCGGCCAGCTCGCCGCAAGTCGTCGAGACGAGGTCCGACAGGCGCAGCATCGCGCCCAGCTCCTTGGCGACCTGCTCTCTGGCGGCCTTCATTTCGTTGTAGGCCGGGCTGCCCTTCGGGATGCGCGTCATGTCGTCGTCGTTGTCGAACATGACCGCCACGCCGGCCTCCCTGAGCGCGGTCGCGAGCCTCCGCGCCGGCGCGCGGAAGTGCCGCCACAGCAGCACGACGTCCGCCTGTCGCAAGCGGTCGAACGGCGGCGGATCGCGGTGATCCCACTCGATGTACTCGGCGCGGTGCCCGCGCTCGGCGAGCGCCCGCATCGGCAGTTCGGCACGGTACGCAGCACCCCCCGTGCCGTCGGTCCCCATCGCGACGACGTGCATCGGGTTACTCTGCCCGAGCCGACCGCCCGAAGTCAACAATCAGGTGCGGCGCAAAGAGGTTCTTTCCCCGCGAGCCGGTCCATCCCGCCGAGGAACAGCTCGCTCGCGAAGCGCGCCGCGCGCTCGACGTCGGGCGAGTCCTGCTCGCTGAGGCGGATGCCCAGCTCGAATGCGACGCCGCCCATCGCGGCCGCGAGCGCGTCGAGGTCGAGCGAGGCGGGCAGCTCCCCGCGCGCCGCCAGCGCGCGCAGATCCTCGAGCAGCTCGAGGATCCCGCTCTCGAGCGCCGGCGTGTCGAACAGCTCGCGCACCGTGCCGGCGTTGCGGCGCAGCATCTCGAACAGCGGCCGGTCCTCGACGATGAAGGAGAAGTAGACGTGGAAGCCCTCGCGCACGATCGCCTCGGCGTCGCGGGCGTGGGCGCGCGCCTCACGCAGGCGCCGGCGCAGCTCCGTCGTGCGCTCGTCGAGCACCGCGCGGAAGACCGACTGCTTGTCGGGGAAGTAGTTGTAGAAGGTGCCCGAGGCGAGGTCGGTGCGGCGGATCACGTCGCGGATCGACGCCGCGTCGTAGCCCATCTCGGTGAAGACCTCCGTCGCGGCGTCGAGGATCGCCTGGCGGTTGTGAGCCTTCGTGCGCTCGCGGCGGCCGGGGGACGCGACCTGCGTCACGCCGCGGCCTCCGCGGCGGCCTGCGCCCGCGCCGCGATCGGCAGGCGGAAGCCGTGGTCGCGCACGCGCCGCGCACCGGCACGGCGCTCGCGCGCGGTCGCATAGAGGTAGTTGTCGTAGTCGACCTGCATCGTGTGGCGCTTGGAGGCGACGTAGCGCTTGAACATCTTCGCGCGCTCGCGCTCCATGTCCTGCCGCAGAGCGGCTGGCGCGGGCAGCGCGTACTCGCCGCGCAGGTAGGCGGCGATCCACTGCCCCTGCGCCTCTGACAGCGGCATGATCGCGCCGAGCGGCTGCAGCAGCCCGACGAAGAAGACGTTGTCGATGTCCGGATGGAAGACGCGGCGGAACAGCGGCAGGTCGTTCTCGGGCGCGCTGATCAGCTCGGGGTCGAAGAACGGGAACGTGACCTTGTAGCCGGTGCACCACACGATCGTGTCGACCTGCTCGACCGAGCCGTCCTCGAAGCGCACGCGGTCGCCCAGCAGCTCGGCGATGTTCGGCTTGTAGCCGATCTCGCCGTGCGCGACGCGGTTGAGGAAGTCGGCCGAGATCGTCGGGTGCGCGTCGCCGAGGTCGTGGTCCGGTCTCGGCAGGCCGTAGTCCTCCATCTGGCCGACGCCGACGCGGTAGAAGGTCGTGAAGATCGCCTTGCGAAACGCCCACGGCAGCGCGCCGGTGAATCTGTTGACGCCGATCTGGTCCAGCGGGCGGCCGAACAGGTACTTGGGGATGATGTGGGCGCCGCGCCGGGAGCTGAGCCACGTCGCGTCGGCCACGAAGCTCGACTCGACGGCGATGTCCATCGCGCTGTTGCCGATCCCCACGACGACGACGCGTCTGCCCTTGAACGGCTCGTTGTCGACGTAGTGGTGCGCGTGCGTCTGCGTCCCGTCGAACGTGCCGGGAAACGACGGCTCGGGCCAGCGCGGGTCCCAGTGGTGGCCGTTGGCGACGACGAGCGCGTCGTAGCGGCGCGTCTCCCCCGTGTCGAGCCGGATCGCCCAGGTGCGGTCGGCCTCGCGCTCGGCGTGCGCAACCCCGGTCTCGAACTGAATGTGCTCGCGGAAGCCGAAGTGGTCGACGTAGTCGTCGAAGTAGGCGGCGATGTGGCTGTGGTGCGGAAAGTCGGGATACGACTTCGGCATCGGGAAGTCGGTGTACTCCATCCGCTCGCGCGAGGTGTTGATGTGCAGCGAGCGATACGCCGACGACATCCCGTTCGTGTTGCCGAAGACCCAGTTGCCGCCGACGCGGTCGGACTTCTCGAAGCAGTCGAACGGGATCCCGCGCTCGTGCAGCGCCTTCGCGGCCGCGATGCCCGAGGAGCCGGCGCCGATGACGCAGACGGACGGCAGATGGGACATGCGGAGCCTCCTCGGAACGAAAATGACGGGGGCGTCACGTTAAGCGGCGCCGCGCCGTGCGTCAAGCGCTCGTCAGGGACGGGGCGCGGCGGCGAGGTCCTCGGTCCGCCGGTGCTCGCGCCCGCGGCGCACGACCTCGCCGAAGCTGCGGAAGCGGAAGATCAGCACGAGCGCGCCGAAGCCCATCCCGACCGCGGCCGCCGCGAGCGCGATCTGCTGACCGACCGAGAAGGCCGCCACCTGCGAGGCGCTCGCCGAGCCGGCGAAGACGGTCAGCAGCAGCGCCTGCTGCACGCCCGCGCCGCCGGGCGTGAACGGCACCAGCAGCGCCAGCACCTGCACGCCGAGCACGAGCAGCACGTTGCGGACCGAGCCGCCGATGTGGAACGCGTCGAGCAGGAACCAGTACGCGGCGAAGCGCGCCAGCCACGCGACCGACTGCCAGCTCGCCATCTCGCGCATGTAGCGGCGGCGATCGGCGAGGATCGTGAAGCCCTGGCGCACGCGTGCCCAGAACGCCTTCACCCTCGCCGACAGCAGCGCGAACGCCACGAGCACCCCGATCGCGAGCGCGGTGATCGCGAACAGCGTGAAGCGCGGGTGCGAGGCGAAGAAGGCGAGGTCGAACGCCGGCAGCTTGGAGAAGTCCGGCGGCTTCGGGAAGACGCCCTGCGTGAAGGCAAACGCGAGCACGAGCAGGTTCATCCCCCAGTCGAACACGAGCCCCGTCCAGATCGCCGCGATGATCGCCGGGTAGCTGGAGGCCGGGATCGAGATGCGCGTGAGGAAGTACTGCACGAGCGAGCCGCCGCCGAGCGGGAACACCTGGTTGATGCCGACACCTGCGACGTAGGCGCCCCACACGTCGCGCCAGCGCACGTGCTCGGCCGGGTAGGCGGCCTGGACGGCGTTGTAGAGCGCGCGCGAGCGCAGCGTGAGGTAGGCGGCGTAACACAGCAGCGCGAGCAGCAGCGGCCCCCAGCTCAGGCTCGCGAGGTTCGAGAGGAACGTCCCGACGGAGCTGAGGAACTGGCTGACGTCGCTGCCGATCGAGGCGCGGGCGGGGGTCATCGCGGCACACGTTCCCACACGCGAGGCACGGGAACCGGCGCGATCGGACCCTTAACGCGCGGAAGGGCCCGAATCCATCCGGGCCCTCCGCAGCCGGGAATCGTGGGGGAGACGATTCCGGCGGAGCGGGACGCTAGGCGCCCCGCAGCTTGAGAATACCTCGCAAATCCGCAGATCGCGGCGCCACCGGCACGAGAGCGCACAGGATTCCCTGCCCGAGTCCGTGCACGATGCGACGTTTTCGTCAGATTCTCCCGCCCGGGCCGGTGAAGAACTCGTCACCGAGGCGCACGCTTCCGGCCGCCTCGGCCTCATGCCGGAGGGTGTGATCTTCGACGCCGCTCCACGCGCCGATCGCGAGCTGCTCGCGGTCGGCGTCCATCGGGCTGCCGCCGAGATCCTTGTTGACGATGCGCGCGCAGCGGCGCCCCTCGGCGATCGCCGTGACGACGAGCGACTGCCCGACGCGCGCGTCGCCGCAGGCGTAGACGCCCGGGAGCGAGGCGCGGTAGGTCTGGCGGGTGCGGACGTTGCCGCGCGGGTCGAGCTCCAGCTCGAGCTGCTCGATCGCGCCCGCGTGCTCGGGGCCGGTGAAGCCGATCGCGATCAGCACGAGGTCGGCCTCGACGGTGAACTCGCTGCCCGGGATCGGGTGCAGGTCGCGAGAGGAGGTGCCGGTGACGCGGCGCGCGTGCACGTGCGTGACGCGGCCGTCCTCGCCGGCGAAGCCGGTCACCTCGGTGCCCCACCAGCGGTCGCCGCCCTCTTCGAGCGCGTACGTCGTCGGGGTGCGCTTGGGCGGCAGCGGCCACGGCGTGCGCGCGTCGCGCCCGCTCGCGTCGAGCTGCTGATAGACGTCGAGGATCATCGCCTCGACGGCGCCCTCGCGGTTCGCGTTGGAGATGCAGTCCATGCCGGTGTCGCCGCCGCCGATCACGACGACGCGCTTGCCCGCGGCGACGATCTCCGTGCCCGGCTCGGGCGCGCGCGTGGGCCGCCCCTCCTGCTCCGCCACGAAGCGGTTGCGCTGGTAGAGGTAGTCCATCGCGTAGTGGACGCCGTCCAGCTCGCGCCCTTCGACCTCGACGTCGCGGTGCACGCGCGAGCCGATCGCGACGACGAGCGCGTCGTGGCGCTCGCGCAGCTCGGCGGCGCTCACGCTCACGCCCACGTCGACGCCGTACTCGAAGCGCACGCCCTCGGCCTCGAGCAGCCCGACGCGGCGGTCGATGACCGACTTCGGCAGCTTCGCGTCGGGGACGCCGAAGCGCATCAGGCCGCCGGGGCCCTCGTCGCGCTCGTAGACGGTGACGGTATGGCCGCTCTTGTTCAGCTCGGCGGCGACCGCCAGGCCGGCGGGGCCGGAGCCGATCACGCCGACGGTCTTGCCGGTGCGGCGGTCGGGCGGCTCGGGCACGACCCAGCCCTCGTCGAAGGCGCGCTCGGCGATCGCCATCTCGATCTGCTCGATCGCGACGGCGTCGTCGTTGATCGCCAGCACGCAGGCCGACTCGCACGGCGCCGGGCAGATGCGGCCGGTGAACTCGGGGAAGTTGTTCGTCGCGTGCAGCTGGACGATCGCGTCCTGCCACTTGTCGCGGTAGACGAGGTCGTTCCAGTCGGGGATCAGGTTGCCGAGCGGGCATCCCTCGTGGCAGAACGGCACGCCGCAGTCCATGCAGCGGGCACCCTGTCTGCGCAGCTCCTCCTCCGGCTGGAGGCCGAAGTACTGCCCGTAGTCTCTGACGCGCTGCGTCGGATCGCGCTTGTCGAAGCCGACCCGATGGATCTTGAGGAAGCCGCCCAGTTGTCCCATGGCTCAGGCTCCGGCAGGCTCGGCAGCGGTCTGCTGTGCGGGCGCGGCTTCGGCGGCCGCTCTCTCGGCGAGGGCGCGCTTGTAGTCGCGGGGCATCACCTTCACGAAGCGTCGCACGGACGCGTCCCAGTCGTCGAGCATCCGCTGCGCGACCGGCGAGCCGGTGCGCTCGGCATGCTCGGCGATCAGGTCCTTCAGCTCGGCCTCGTCGTGCTCGCTCAAGCTCTCCAACTCGACGAGCTCGGGGTTGCAGCGGCCGGGGAAGTCGTGGTGCTCGTCGTAGACGTACGCGATCCCGCCGCTCATGCCGGCGCCGAAGTTGCGCCCGGTCGGGCCGAGCACGGCGACGCGGCCGCCGGTCATGTACTCGCAGCCGTGGTCGCCGACGCCCTCGACGACCGCGTTGGCGCCCGAGTTGCGCACGGCGAAGCGCTCGCCCGCGAGCCCGCGGAAGAACGCGCGCCCGGCCGTCGCGCCGTAGAGCACGGTGTTGCCGACGATCACGTTCTCCTCGGCGGCGAAGCCGGCGTCCTCCGGCGGGCGCACGGTCAGGACGCCGCCGGCGAGGCCCTTGCCGGTGTAGTCGTTCGTCTCGCCCGCGAGCTCGAACGTGACGCCCGGCATCAGCCAGGCGCCGAAGCTCTGGCCGGCCGAGCCCGTCAGCTCGACCTCGATCGTGCTCTCCGGCAGGCCGTCGGGGCCGTAGCGGCGGGCGATCTCGCTCGACAGCAGGCCGCCGACGGTGCGGTTGACGTTGCGTACGGTGGTCGTGAGCTGGACGCGCTCGCCGCGCTCGAGCGCCGACTCGGCGTCGCGGATCAGCTCCCAGTCAAGCGCGTCGTCGAGCACCGGGTCGGGCGGGCGCGTGCGGTGGCGCGGCTCGCCGTCGGCGACGTCGGGCATCGTGAAGACGCTCGTGAGGTCGACGCCGCGCGCCTTCCAATGCTCGATCGCCGTGTCCATCTCCAGCAGGTCGGTGCGGCCGATCAGCTCGTCGAACGTGCGCACGCCGATGCTCGCCATCAGCTCGCGCGCCTCCTCGGCGACGAAGAAGAGGTACTTGACGACGTGCTCGGGCGTCCCCTCGAAGCGCTTGCGCAGCTCCGGGTTCTGCGTCGCGATCCCGACCGGGCACGTGTTGAGGTGGCACACGCGCATCATGATGCAGCCCATCGCGATCAGCGGGGCCGTCGAGAAGCCAACCTCGTCGGCGCCCAGCAGCGCGGCGATGATGACGTCGCGGCCGGTCTTCATCTGGCCGTCGGCCTCGACCGTGATGCGCGAGCGCAGGTCGTTGAGCAGCAGCGTCTGCTGCGTCTCGGCGACGCCGATCTCCCACGGGATGCCGGCCGCCTGGATCGACGACTGCGGCGAGGCGCCGGTGCCGCCGTCGTGTCCGGAGACGACGACGTGGTCGGCGTTGGCCTTCGCGACGCCGGCGGCGACCGTGCCGACGCCGACCTCGGAGACGAGCTTGACCGACACTTCCGCGCGCGGGTTGCTGCAGCGCAGGTCGTAGATCAGCTGCTTGAGGTCCTCGATCGAGTAGATGTCGTGGTGCGGCGGCGGCGAGATCAGGCCGACGCCCGGCGTCGAGTTGCGCAGCCAGGCGATGTAGTCGTCGACCTTGTGCCCCGGGAGCTGACCGCCCTCGCCGGGCTTCGCGCCCTGCGCCATCTTGATCTGCAGGCGGTCGGCGTTGACGAGGTAGTGCGGCGTCACGCCGAAGCGCCCGGAGGCGATCTGCTTGATCGAGGAGCGACGCTCGTCGCCGAAGCGCGCCGGGTCCTCCCCGCCCTCGCCCGTGTTGGACTTCGCGCCGAGGCGGTTCATCGCGATCGCGAGCGCCTCGTGCGACTCGCGCGAGATCGCGCCGAGGCTCATCGCGCCGGTCGAGAAGCGCTTGACGATCTCCTCCGCCGGCTCGACCTGCTCCAGCGGGATCGGCTCCTCCAGCGTCTTGAGCTTCATCAGCCCGCGCAGCGAGGCCTTGCGGGCCGACTCGTCGTTGACCGACTTGGCGAACTCCTTGTAGGTCTGCAGGCCCTCGCCGTTCTGCGAGCGCACCGAGTGCTGCAGCAGCGCGACCGTGTCCGGGTTCCAGATGTGCAGCTCGCCGTCGCGGCGCCACTGCAGCACGCCGCCGACCGGCAGCACTTCGCGGCCGGTGCGCGGGTAGGCGCGGAAGTGGCGCTCGAGCGCCTCCTTCGCGAGCACGTCCACGCCGATCCCGCCGATGCGCGAGGCGGTGCCGGTGAAGTGCTGCTCGATCAGCTCGGGCGCGAGCCCGACCGCCTCGAAGATCTGCGCGCCGCAGTAGGACTGGATCGTCGAGATCCCCATCTTCGAGAACGTCTTCAGCAGGCCCTTGCCGATCGCCTTGACGATCCGCTGCTCGGCCGTCTCCCTGTCGAGGTCGACCGGCAGCAGGCCGCGGTCGGCCAGCTCGTCGAGCGACTCGAACATCAGGTACGGGTTTATCGCCGCGCTGCCGAAGCCGATCAGCGTCGCCATGTGGTGGATCTCGCGCGGCTCGCCGGTCTCGATCACGAGCCCGCAGCGCAGGCGCGTGCCGGCCCGCACGAGGTGGTGGTGGACGGCCGCGACAGCCAGCAGCGACGGGATCGCGACGCGCTCGGGGCCGAGGTTGCGGTCCGACAGGATCAGGATGTTCGCGCCGCGCTCGATCCACGCCGACGCCTCGGCGCAGATCGCCTCGACGCGCCATTCCATCCCCTCCGCGCCGAGCTCGATCGGCCAGGTGAGGTCGATCGTCGCCGCGTGGAAGACATCGTGCGAGACCTGGCGCAGCTTCTCCAGCTCGTGGTTGCGCAGGATCGGCTGGCGCATGAACAGCTGGTGCGCGTGCGCGGGGGACTCGGTCAGCAGGTTGACCTCGCCGCCGACGGACGTCGCGAGGCTCATCACGACCGACTCGCGGATCGGGTCGATCGGCGGGTTCGTGACCTGCGCGAACAGCTGCTTGAAGTAGGCGAACAGCGGCGGCTGGCGGTCGGACAGGACCGCGAGCGCGGCGTCGTTGCCCATCGAGGCGGTCGGCTCCTCGCCGTTGGCCGCCATCGGCGCGATCACGAGCCGCAGATCCTCCTGCGAGTAGCCGAACGCGAGCTGCTTGGAGCGCAGCGGCTCGACGCGCGGCGCGCGCGGCGCGCGCTCGGGCAGCTCGTCGAGGTGCACGACGCGCTCGTTGTGCCACTCGCCGTACGGGCGCTGGCCGGCGATCTGCGCCTTGACCTCCTCGTCCTCGACGATGCGGCCCTGCTCGAGGTCGACGAGGAAGATCTTGCCCGGCTGCAGGCGGCCCTTGCGCACGATCTCGCTCGGCGCGGCCTTCACGACGCCCGTCTCGGATGCGAGCACGACGTAGCCGTCGGCCGTCTGGACCCAGCGGCCGGGTCGCAGGCCGTTGCGGTCGAGCGTCGCGCCGACCTGGCGTCCGTCCGTGAAGGCGACGACGGCGGGGCCGTCCCACGGCTCCATCACGCACGAGTGGTAGTCGTAGAAGCCGCGCACCGCGGGCGGCAGGTCGGTGCGGTCACGGTAGGCCTCGGGCACCATCATCATCACCGCGTGGGTGATCGGGCGGCCCGCGAGCACCAGCAGCTCGAGCACGTTGTCGAACGTCGCCGAGTCCGAGCCGCCCTGGCGCACGACCGGCATCAGCTTCTGGAGGTCGTCGCCGAACAGCTCGGAGGCGAGCTGCGACTCGCGCGCCCGCATCCAGTTGACGTTGCCGCGCAGCGTGTTGATCTCGCCGTTGTGGGCGATCATGCGGTACGGGTGCGCCAGCTCCCAGCTCGGGAACGTGTTCGTCGAGAAGCGCGAGTGCACGAGCGCGAGGCGCGTCGTGAAGCGCGGATCCTTGAGGTCGGGAAAGTAGCCCGACATCTGCGGCGCCGTCAGCATGCCCTTGTAGACGATCGTGCGCGAGGACAGGCTCGGCATCGCAAGGTCGGGACCGGCCGCCTTCTCGATCAGGCGGCGGATCACGTAGAGCTTGCGCTCGAAGGCGTCCTGGTCGGCCAGCTCGTCGCCGGCGCCGACGAGCACGTGGCGGATGCGCGGCGCGGCCTTGCCGGCGACGACGCCGACGTGCGCGTCGTCGACCGGCACGTCGCGCCAGCCGAGCACGCGCTGTCCCTCGCGCGCGACGACGCCCTCGATCAGCGCCGCCAGCTCGTCCTGGCGCGCGTCGTCGTGCGGCAGGAAGCAGACGCCGACGCCGTAGCGGCCGGCCGGCGGCAGCTCGACGTCCATCGCCGCGCGCAGGAACGCGTCGGGCAGCTGGAGCAGTATTCCCGCGCCGTCGCCGGTCGTCGGATCCGCCCCGGCGGCGCCGCGGTGCTCGAGGTTCTCGAGCGCGTAGAGCGCGCGGTCGACGACGCCGTGGTCGGGCCCCTCGGTCAGCTTGGCGACAAACGCGACACCACAGGCATCGTGCTCGTTTTCGGGGTGGTAGAGGCCAACGGCCTGTGGCGGCTTCATCTCGTGCATGGATCTGGTGTTCCCGATGGGCGGCGCGAACACTGAGAAGAGGCCACAGGGTACCAGTGGAGGCCGCCTGCGCATTGCGCCAGCGAATGGTACGGCGGACGGCTCGGCGTCAGCCGCGCGACTTCGCTCTGGCTCTGGCTCTCGCGGGCGGGGCGGAGGCCTTCGCGCGGCGTCTTCTGGCCGGCGCCGCAGCGCCGTTGCCGCGCACCGCGGCGACGCTCGCCTCGAGCGCCGCCATCAGGTCCGGGACCGCCGCCGGCGCGCTCTCCGCAGGCTGGACCGCGACCTCCTCGCCGGCCGCCTTGCGGTCGATCAGGTCGAGCACGCGCTCGCGGTATTCGTCGCGGTAGGCCTTCGGGTCGAACGGCGTCGAGAGCGACTCGATCAGCTGGCCCGCCATCGCGACCTCGCGCGCGTTGGCCTCGACGTCCGCGAGCCCCTCGAGCTCGTCGAGCCTGTCGGGCGCGTTGACCTCGTCGCCGTAGAGCATCGTCGAGAGGACCATGATGCCGCCGGCCGGCCGCAGCGCGCAGAGCTGCTGGCGCGTGCGCAGGACGAAGCGGCCGATCGCGACCTTGCCGGCCTCCTCCATCGCGCTCAGCAGCAGCGCGTAGGGCTTCGCGCCGCCGGTCGCCGGGGCGACGTGGTAGGCGCTGTCGTAGTAGACGGGGTCGATGTCGGCCAGCTCGACGAACGACTCGATGTCGATCGTCTTCGTGTGGCGCGGGTCGAGCGCGTCGAGCTCGTCCTGTCTGACGATCACGTAGCGGTCGGGCGCGATCTCGAAGCCCTTGACGATGTCGTCATAGGAGACCTCTTGGCCGTCCGCCGGGCAGACGCGCTTCTGCTGTATGCGCACGCCGTCTCTTGCGTGCAGCTGGTGGAAGCGCACCGTCTTGGGAGACGTGGCGCTGTAGAGCTTTATCGGCACGTTTACCAGCCCGAAGCTGATCGCGCCGCTCCAGATCGCGCGAGGCATGAGGCGTTTCTACTACCCGCGGGCGGCTGCGGCAACCCGCGAACGCGGTCTTGCGCAGGCTCAGGCGCCCAGTGCCGACGGCCCGAGCGTGTCCGCCATCCGCTCGAGCGAGCGGCGCAGCAGGCGCGAGACGTGCATCTGCGAGATGCCGACGCGCTCGGCGATCTCGCGCTGGGTCAGCCCGGCGAAGAAGCGCAGCAGCAGGATGCGGCGCTCGCGGTCGCTCAGCAGGCGCAGCCCGCGGCTCAGCTCGACGCGCTGCTCGGCGACCAGGAAGCCCGGGTCCTCGCCGCCGATGCGCGCGACCGGCTCGCCGTCTTCGCCGAGCGGCTCATCGAGCGGGACCGTGCTGTAGGCCTGGGCGCCCTGGAGCGCTTCGAGCACCTGCTCGGGCGTGACGCCGGTCGCCTCGGCGATGTCCTCGATCGTCGGCGAGCGGCCGAGCTTCGTGGACAGGCGGTCGACTTCGCGCGTGACCTTCGCGCTCAGCTCCTGCAGGCCGCGCGAGACGCGCACCGACCACGCGCGATCGCGGAAGTGGCGCTTGATCTCGCCGAGGATCGTCGGCACGGCGAATGTCGAGAAGCGCAGCTCGCGGTCGAGGTCGAAGCGGTCGACGGCCTTGATCAGGCCGACGCAGCCGACCTGCTCCAGATCGTCCAGCGGCTCGCCGCGGTTCGCGTAGCGGCGGGCGAGCGAGCGCACCAGCGGCATCATGCGCTCGATCAAGAGGCGGCGGGCCTGCTCGTCGCCGTCTTCGTGCCAGCGACGCAGCAGCTCGTGCTCGTCGACCAATGGATCGACAGGCAGGCGGACGACGGTGGCGGACATGCCGTGCCTCCTTCGTGGCGGAACCGGCATCCTGGCGGGGACCGGTGATGTTCATCCTCTCCGGACAACGGGGGATGACAAGGTGGACAGACACGGTCACTGGTGCAGACGCGTCCGCTGCGATACAACACGCAGGTGGACAAAGGCGGTCAGACCGTCAGCGCCACCGAGTTCGCGGAGCTGACCGGAGTCTCGCGAGAGCGCCTGCGCACGTGGGAGCGGCGCTTCGACTTCCCGCGTCCGGCGCGGATCGCGCACGGACCGCGCCGCTATGCGCTCGTCGACGCGGCGCGCGTCGTCGCCGTGCGCCGCGCCGCCGAGCAGGGCGTCCCGCTGCCGCGCGCGATCGCCGAGGCGACCGGCGGCACGGCCTCCGGCGTCTCGGACGCGACGCTCGCGACAATCGCCGCCGTCGCGCCGATCCCGGTCGTGCTGGTCTCCGGCCCGGAGCCGCTGCGCGTCGCGTACGTGAACGGGCCGCTGCAGGCGGTCGACGGCGCGATCGCGCCGGGCGCGCGGCTCGACGCGCTCCCGTGGTTCATGGGAAGCGACCTGGAACGGACGCTGCGGACGCTGTTCGCCGGCGACACCGCCGCGCTCGAGTGCGCCCATCCGGCGTGGACCGGCGGCGGGGCGATCGAGCGCTCGGTCGCCTACCGCCTGCCCGGCCGCGCCGGCGAGCCGCCGGCCGTGGCGCTCGTCGGGATCGACCGCGACGAGGAGCGGCGGGCGCGCCGCGAACTGGGCGAAGTGCAACAGGAGCTGGCGCGCGTGCGCGTGCGCGAACAGCGCCGCCAGCGCTGGCTCGCGCTCGCCGCGTCGCTCGCCGAGCGCTTCCAGCGCGACGCCGGCGAGGCGCTGCTCGGCGCGACCGTCGACACGATCGTGCGCCGGCTCGGCGCGGTCGACGCGGGCGTCGCGCTCTACGTCGCCGGCCAGCTCGCGCTCGGCTCGACGAGCCGAGGCCTGCTGGGGCCGCACATGGTCACTGTCACCCGCTATGACGACCTCGCCGCGCTGATGCAGCGCAGCGCGCCGGAGTGGCTCGCGCCGTCGACCGCGAGCGCCTTCGGCGTGCACGCCGGGCTGCACTGCCTGGCCGTGCCGATCGGGGTCGTCGGCGAGCGCCTCGGCGTCCTGCTGATCGTCTTCGACGAGCTGGCGGCCTTGGACGAGGACATCCGCCACCTGCTGACCGTCGTCGCCGCCGGCATCGGCTTCACCGTGCTGCGCGACCGGCTGGTGACGTCGGCGCGGGACGACGAGCCGCCGGGCACCTGACGCGGAGCGCGGCCCGCGCGCGGCCTCAGAAGAGGCGGCCCTCCGGCACGTCGCGCGTACGCTCGAACGGCCACGAGCAGAGCGACCCGCGGCCGGGACAGCCGTCGCAGATGCGCGGGCCGGGGTCTGGGGCGACGGGGAAGTCGCGCGCGAGGATGGCGTCGGAGCGGGCGGCCAGCTCGGCCGTGAGGGCGGAGACGTCCTGCGGGCGGAAGGTGGCGGCCGCCGGCCGCTCGGGCTGTTCGAGGAACACGTGGACCACCTCGACCTCGGTCGCGCCGGCGCGCAGCGCGGCGAGCGCATACGCGGCGCGCTGGATCCCGTACTCGTGCGCGACGAGCGCGTCGAGGTCGGCGCCCGGCCCGACGCGGTCGCTCTTGTAGTCGACCACGACCACGCGCTCCCCCTCGCGCCCGACCGCGTCGAGCACGCCCACGAGCGGGACCGACTCCTCCCCCGCCTCCAGCCGCAGCGAGAACGGCTGCTCGCGGCGGAGGTCCGCGAGCGCAGCGAGGCGCGCGCACAGGTCGCTCGCGAGGAAGCCGCCGACGAGCTGCGCGATCTCCCGGGCGTCGGCGTCGGCGAGGCGCGCGCCGGCGCGGGCGGCCTCCGCCAGCACGGCCGCCGCGTCCGGGGGATCGGGCTTCGCGAAGTCGAGCCGCTCCAGCAGCGAGTGCACGAGGCGACCGCGGACGCGGGGGTCGAGGTCGGCGGAGCCGGATCGGCGGACGCCGCGCAGCGGCTCGTCGGTCGGCGGCAGGCCGAGCACCCGCTCCAAGTAGAAGCGGTAGCCGCATTGGGCGTGCTGCTGGAGGCTCGTGTAGCTGAGCGCCGCGACCGGCGGCGGCAGGACGGTGTCGGCCGGCACGGCCGATCGGGCGGGTGGCGCTGAGCTGGTGGGCGGGGTCGATTCGAATGCGTCCGCCCGCAGCGCGGTCTGAGCTGAGGGTGCAGGCAGCTCAGCGAGCACCGAGGGCCGGGCGATCGTGACGGCGACGTCGATCCCGTCGTGCGACGCGACCGTGCGCGGCTCGGCGTCCGGCGCGATCCGCTGTCCGATGTCGGGCACGAACGCCGGCCCGATCCACGCCAGTGGCGCGGCGCCGGGTCTCGCCTCCGGCCACGTCTCGCATCTCGCCGCGCCGCTGAGGATCAGGTGTTCGCGCGCGCGGGTCGTCGCGACGTAGAACAGCCGCGCCTCCTCCTCCGCCTCCGCCCGCAGCCGCTCGTCGCCGAGCGCGCGGAACGCGAGCGCCGCGCGCGGTCTGGAGCCGTCCAGCGTCTTGAGCCGGATCCCGACGCGGCCGTCGCGGCCGACGCGGACGATGTCGCGGCCGGCCGACGGCGACTCGCGGCCGAGGTCGGCGACGCAGACGACGGGGAACTCGAGGCCCTTCGCGCGGTGGATCGTCATCAGGCGCACGGCGTCGAGCGCCTCGCCCTCGACCGGCGCTTCGCTTTCGCGGTCCTCGCTCGCGCGCGGGTCGGTCGCGGCCGCGACGAGCCGGCCGACGAGGTCGACGAAGCCGCGCACGTCGCGGCCGTGCTGCGCCTCGTGCTCGCGCGCCAGCCGCATCAGCTTGCGCACGTTCGCCATCCGCCGCGCGCCGCCCTCCATCCGCAGCAGCGTCAGGTCGTAGCCGGTGCGGGCGAGGACGCGGTCGAGCAGCGTCTCGAGGCCGTGGCGCGCGGCCGTGCGGCGCTCCAGCGGCAGCCAGGCGCGCAGCGTCTCGACGCGCTCGCGGTCGGGTTCGCCGAGTCGGGCGAGCAGCGTGTCGTCGCCGGTCAGCGTCCACCACGGGTCGCGGCCCGCGCCGCCGGCGCGCGTGGCCGCCGCGAGCTGGACGAGCCCGTCGCTGGAGAGGCCGACGAGCGGCGAGGCGAGCAGCGTCATCAGCGCGACCCCGTCGCGCGGGTTGGCGAGCACCGACAGGTAGGCGGCGAGGTCGCGCACCTGCTGCTGGGCCCAATAGCCGCGCCCGCCGATCACGTAGGTCGGGATCCCCAGCTCGACCAGCGCGCGCTCGTAGGTCGCGAGGTCGCCCGTCGCGCGCAGCAGCAGCACGACGTCGCCGGGCGCGCGTCCCGCGTCGAGCAGCGCACGCACGCGCGCCGCCAGCAGCTTCGCCTCGGCGATCCGCCACAGCGGCGCCGGCGGGACCGTCCCCGGCGGCACCAGCTCCGCTGCGGCCCAGTCCGCGGCGCCGTCGGTGACCAGCAGCTCGACGCGCGGCGCGTCCGGCTCGCTCGTCTCGGCCTCCTCGGGCTCGTTCCGCCCCGCGACGAGCGGGACGAAGCTCGCGCCGAACCGCGGAGCGAAGGCGACGTTGAAGACGTCGAGCAGCTCGCGATGGCTGCGGAAGTTCGTCGCGAGCGTCGCGGTCGCGCCGCGCTCCGCGAGCGCCGCGCGGCGGGCGCGGAACTGGCGCACGTCGGCGTGGCGGAAGCCGTAGATCGACTGCAGCTCGTCGCCGACGGCGAACAGCCGCTCGCCGGCGATCCGCTCCAGCAGCTCGAGCTGCAGCGGGTTCGTGTCCTGGAACTCATCGACCATCACGTGCTGGAAGCGCTCCGCGTAGCGGGCGCGCAGCGGCTCGTGCTCGCGCAGCAGGCGGTTGGCGCGCAGCTCCAGGTCCTCGAAGTCGAGCGCGGAGGCGGCGTGCTTGGCCTCGGCGTAGCGGCGCGCGAAGGCTTGGAGCAGCGCGTCGAGCAGCGCATGGACCGGCACGGCGGCGTGGTCGGCGCAGGCGTCGGCGTAGGCGTCCAGCGCTGCCCGGTAGGCGGCGCAGCCCGGGCCGGCAAGCGCCGCGCCGTTGCGCGGCAGCGCGAGCGCCGCCACCTCGCTGTGGGTCGGCGGCGGGTCGAGCGGACGCTCCAGCAGTGCGGCGCAGGCGGCGACGACCTCGCGCGCGCGGGCGACCGTCTTGCCGTCCTTGGCCGGCTCCAGCTCGGCCGCCGCCTGCGCGCGGGCGAGCGCGAGCGCGCTGTGGGCCGGGCCGAGCGGCGCCGGGCGCGCGGGCGGGAGCGCCGGCTGCTCCTCCCCGCGGCTGCGCAGCTCGCCGTGCAGGTCGACGACCGCGGCGCGCAGCTCGGCCGGGCGATAGGCGGCGATCAGGGACAGCGCCACCGTCCCGTGGGCGTCGGCCAGCTCGTCGAGCGCCGCGTCGAAGGCGGCGCCGGCGAGCCGATCGGCGGCGCGCTCGTCGAGCACCGCGAAGCGCGGATCGATCCCGGCGGCGAGCGCGTGCGTGCGCAGCAGCCGCGCGCAGAAGGCGTGGATCGTCGAGATCCAGGCGCCCTCGGTCGCGCGGGCGCGCTCGTCGTCGCCGAGCTGCTCGAAGCGGTCGCGGACGCGCGTCTTCAGCTCGGCGGCAGCCTTCTCCGTGAACGTGATCGCGAGGATCCGCGCGACGTCGCCGCCCTCGCCGCGGGCGGCGCGCACGAAGCGCTCGGCCATCACAGAGGTCTTGCCGCTGCCGGCGTTGGCGGTCAGCAGCAGCCCGCCGGGGTGCTCGATCGCCGTCTGCTGCTCGGGGGTGAACGGCACGCTCATGCGTCGACCGCCCGGCAGATGCCCGGGTAGGCGCAGCCGCCCTGCCCGCACGTCTCGGGCGTGGCGCCGAGCGTGCCGGCGCGCAGCCGGGCGGCCAGCTCGCAGGCGCGGGCGGCGGCCGCGTCGAGCTCGGCGGCCAGCTCGTCGCTCGTGCGGCGATCGGTCTCGACGACGACGTCGCCGGCGTCGACGTCGTCGCGCACGACGCCGCGGGCGCGCAGGTCGTCGCCGCGCAGCGGCTGGTAGACGCCGCCGGCCGGCTCGCGTCTCAGCAGCTCGCGCACGGCGATCATGTAGAGCGCGACCTGGAGCTCGTCTTCCGCCTGCCATTTCGCGACGGGCCACGAGGGCCGCCGGATACCGCTCTTGTAGTCGCGCACGAGCGCGCGGCCGGCGCGATCCAGGTCGACGCGGTCGATCACGCCGCGCAGTTGGAGCGCGCCGCCGTCCCCGAGCGCGAGCGCCGGCAGCGTGTCCTCCCCCATGCCGAAGCGCAGCTCCAGCTCGGCCGGCCGGAACGCGCCGCCGCCGTGCGCCTCGTGCGCCAGCAGCCGCTTGACGTCGCTTGCGATCTCGTGCGCCGCGGCGGCCTGCGCGGCGGCGCCGCGGCCGAGCACGAAGCGCGGCGCCTCCTCCGCGACGATCCGCTCGACGACCGCCGCGGCGGCGGCCAGCGTGTCGGGCGTCAGCGGCCACTCCAGCTCGCCGAGCGCCCGCTCGAGCACGCGGTGGATGCAGCTCCCGCGCACCATCGCCTCGGGATCGGGCTCGAAGCGCTCGGGCGCGAGCTCCTTCTCGATCAGCCAGCGGACGGGACAGCGCGCGTACGTCTCCAGCGAGCCGGCCGACAGCACCTCGCGCTGACGCAACGCGGCCTGCGCCGCCGGCCCGAGCGAGCCGAGCGAAGCCGGCGTCTCGCGCGGCCCGGCGAGCGCCTCGGCGCGCGCGCGTTCGGTCTCGGTCGGGGCGGCGTCGAGCGGCCAGGTCAACGCCGACAGCGGCCGGTTGACCTCGGGCAGCTCGGTCAGCAGCGACTGCACGTCGGCGACGAAGAACGAGCGGATCGCCGGGTTTCCCTCCTCGTCGGCGTCGCGGCAGCTCAGCACCAGCCGGCGCAGCGGCCGCGAGGCGGCCGCGTAGAAGAGGTAGCGCTCCGCCGCCAGCGCGTCCTCGCGCGGCGCGAGGAAGAGACCGGTCGCGGTCGCCAGCTCGCGGCGCTGGTCGTCGGACAGGAACGGCTCGGCGACGGCCGGGCGCGGGAACTCCCCCTCCTGCAAGCCGCACACGATCACGGTGTCGAAGCGGCGCGCGCGGATCGCGAGCGGGTCGGTCACGAGCACCGCGCCCGCGCGCGGCGACTCCCCGAGCGGGACCTCCAGCTCGCCGAGCGTCGCCAGCAGCTCCTCGGCGTCGGCGACGCGATGCGGGGCGGTCGCGGCCAGCTCGGCGAGATCCTCGAGCGCGTGCAGCAGGACGACCAGCGCGCGCGCGTCGACCTCCTCCGCCGGGTCGAGCAGGCGCGCCTGGCCGCGGTGCGGCGCGGCGAACAGGGCGCGCGCCTCGCGTGCGAGCGCGGCCAGCAGCGGCGCGGACCCGTCGGCGGCGGCGCCGCGCAGGCGGTCGAGCTCGCGCAGGGGCCATCTGGGGTTCGCCTCCTCCCACACGGCCCGCGCGCCCGCGGCGTCGGCGATCGCAGCGCGCCGCACGTCCAGCTCGAGCCGATCCGCCAGCTCCAGCCGCCTCAGACGACCGGGGGTGCGCAGGTAGGCGAGCAGGTCGGCGGCCGTCGCCTGGCCGGGCAGCAGCGCGCAGCGCGCGAGCGCGAGCAGGCCGCGCCCGAGCGCGGTGTGCGCGAGCGGCTCGCGCCGGTCGAACGCGTGCGGGATCCCGTAGGCGACGAAGACCTGCTCGACGAGCGAGGCGACGCGCGCAGGCGTGCGGTAGACGACGGCGATCTGCTCGCCGGGGACGCCGTCGGCGAGCAGCCGCAGCACCTCCGCCGCGACCAGCTCGGCTTCGGCGCGCTCGCCGCCGGCGACGAGCAGCTTGACGGCGTCGCCCGGATCGACGCGTGCGGGGAACGGCTCGAACAGGCCGCGCTCGAGGTGGTGCAGCACGTCGCGCGCCGGCGGGTCGTAATGGTCGGCGAGCGCCGGCAGCTCCTGCACGTCGGTCGCGAACTGGCGCAGCTCCTCGACCGTCGACGCACGCCCGGCGAACGCCGCGCGCCCCGGCTCGTACGTGAGCGAGACGGTCACCTCTGCGCCGGCGACGCGCGCGAGCGTCTCGACCGCGTCGCGCTGCAGCGGCGTGAGGTCGTCGAAGCCGTAGAGCAGGACCGGCGTCTCGCCCCACGCACCGGGCTGCGCGCGCAGCGCGTCGAGCGCGCGCCAGGCGAACAGGTCGGGATCGACCGCGCCGAGCCGCTCCAGCGCGCGCACGTAGCGGTCGTAGATCGCCGCCCCCTCGTGCAGCGCGGGCGGCGCGCCGGGCCACGCGCGCGCGGCGGCCGTGAGCCGCTGCGGCGTGACGAGCGCCCGCTCCAGCTCGGCCGTGAAGGCCGCGGCCGCCGCGAGCAGGCCGCGCGAGCGGGCGATCGGTGCGAGCGCCTGCAGGTGAGCGCCGGCGACCGCCTCGGTGACGAGCTGCTCGCGCTGCAGCGGGCCGATCGTGCGAGCCGCGTAGCCGGCGCGGGTCGCGATCTCGCGCACGAAGCGCCCGAACGTCGCGACCGTGCCGCGGCCCCGTATGCCGTCCTGCGCCAGCTCGCCCTCGTAGTGCGCGCGATCGGCCGCGGTCGGCACCACGAGCCACGGGTCGCGCCGCGCGTTCGCGCGGAAGGCGTCCAGCACGGCGCCGGCCTTCGCCGAGTTCGCGGGACCGATGACGAGCTTCAGGGGCACGGGCTCGACATGGTGGCGCGCAGCGGGGACGCCTCAGCGCGTGAGCAGCTCGCGCACGGCCGTCGCCACGTGCGCCGGCCGCTGCGTGACGTCGGCGTAGGTGAACCGGAGGACCGTCCAGCCGGCGCGAGTCAGCGTCACGTCCCGAGCGCGATCCGCCTGGAAGGCGGCGCGATCGTTGTGGAACGCCCAGCCGTCCACCTCCACCACGAGGCGCTCGCGCGGCCATGCGGCGTCGACTCTGACGCCCTCCGTCCGGTGGTTCGTCAGCGGCCGCGACAGGTTCTCGGCATCGAGGAGGGCGAGGAAGCGGTCCTCGAGCTCGGAGAGGGTGAGGGACGTGGCGAGGCGCTGGTGCTGGGCGAGGGCGGCTCTCAATGCCCTCCGCCCGTCGCCGCCGCGACCGCTCGTGCGCTCCAGCGCGGCGTGCAGCGCGGGCGCGTCGAGGCGGCCCATGCGGTCGGTCTCCCGCAGCAGCTTCGCGGTCTTGTCGGCCGTCAGGATCGCGGCGAGATCCACGAGCGTGCGGGCGACGGTGGTCGTCCGGATGCCGTGGCGGGTCGTGACGTCTTGGGCATCGAGGGCGGTCGTCCGGTGGATGACCACGCCTCCCGTGACGACCCGGCGCGTCGTAGCCACGTCGACGGCACCGCTCGACTCGCGGATCCCGTGGAGGGCCGCGGCGCTGCGGTGGCTCAGCGCGGCGCCCGGCCCCGCCGCCAGCACCGCCGCGAGCCACCGCCCCTCGCGGCGGAGCTGGGCGTGGCCGACGGCGTAGACGCCGCGGTGGAGGCGCAGGAGGTGGCCGGTCTCGACCCGGCGCTGGATCATCTTCCGCGTGAGTCCGGCATCGAGGAGCTGGCGCCGGCTGACCACACCGTGCTGGCGGGCCGCCAGCGCTCCAGTCGCTCTATCTCGATGAGTGTCAACTTGTGCCCCTCTGAGGGGCACAACTTGCAGGTCAGCGCGCATGCCAGCGATGGTGGCAGCCGCGGGCGCGCGTGTGGGGCGCGGGATGTGCCGATTCTGCGGAGGAGTGGCGGGGAGTTCGCCGCTATGCGACGGCGGATTCGGCAGCGGCGGCCTCGGCCGCCGGGGCGGCGGCGGCCTCCGCAGCGGCGCCGTCGGCCTCGGCCTCCGGGGGCTTCGCCCCCTCGCGCGCCCAGGGCTCGTCGAACTCGACGCGCCAGCGGCCCTCGTCCGTCTGCTCCAGCGCGAGACGGGCGCGGAAGGAGCGGCCGGAGCGGCCTCTGAAGCCGGTGACCGCTCTCTCGGTGCGACCGGTGCGGATCAGCTCGCGCACGATCGCGGCGGTCAGCGTCTTGCCGGCCTTCGCCTTCCAGATCACGAAGCCGCAGCCGGGATCCTCGCGCGACCAGCACGAGTAGCCCTTGCGGTTCTCGACGATATCGTGGCCGCAGACGGGGCACGGGCCGAGGTTCGCCCGAGGGATCCGAACGTCTCTGAGCTTCTCGTCGAGCGTCGCGACGGTCGCCTCGGCGAACTTGACGATGTCGCCCATGAACGCTCTGCGCGAGTCCTCGCCGGTCTCGATCTTCGCGAGCCGGTGCTCCCAGTCGCCGGTCAGCGACGGCGAGGTGAGCTGGTGCCCGTCCAAAAGCCGCACGACGTTGAGGCCCTTCTCGGTGACGACCAGGGCACGCGCGTCGCGCTCGATGTAGCCGACGGCCAGCAGACGCTCGATGATCGCCGCGCGCGTGGCCGGCGTGCCGATCCCCGAGTCCTTCATCGCCTCGCGCAGCTCCTCGTCGTCGACGAGTCTGCCGGCCGTCTCCATCGCCCCCAGCAGCGAGCCCTCGGAGTAGCGCCGCGGCGGTCTCGTCTCCTTCTCCTCGGAGCGGATGTCGCGCGTGTCGACCGCTTCGCCCTGCTCGAGTCTCGGCAGCCGCTGCTCGCGGCCCTCGTCCTCGTCGCCCTCTCTCGGCTCGGCGTCGGCCTCCTCGCCGTAGACGCCGCGCCAGCCCGGCACGAGCATCACCTTGCCGCGCGTGCGGAAGACGTGGCCGGCGACCTCGGTCTCGACCTTCGTGTTCTCGAACACGGCCTCGGGGTGGAAGACGGCGAGGAAGCGGCGCGCGACGATGTCGTAGATGCGGACGTCGTCGTCGCTCATCTTGTCGACCGGGTGCGGCGCGTTCGTCGGGATGATCGCGTGGTGGTCGGTGACCTTCTCGTTGTTGACGACGCGGCCGAGCGGCAGCATGTCGAGCCCCGTCACGTAGGCGGCGCCGGCCGCGTACTCGCGCCGGCCGCCGACGATCGCGGCGATCGGCTTGATCTCGGGGATCATGTCGCTCGGCAGGTAGCGCGAGCTGGTGCGCGGGTACGTGAGCGCCTTGTGCTCCTCGTACAGCCGCTGGGCGGCAGCCAGGGTGCGCCGCGCGGAGAAGCCGAAGCGCGAGTTCGCGTCGCGCTGCAGCGAGGTGAGGTCGTAGAGCAGCGGCGCGCGCTCTCTGCGCTTGGACTTCTCCAGCTTGGAGATCGTCCCCTCGATGCCCCGGCAGGCCGCGACGATCGCGGAAGCCTCGTCGGCCGAGGCCACACGCGGCTGCGCACCAGCATGGAACCGGCCCTCGTACAGCCGCTCCCCCGCAGCCGCGAACGACGCGTCCACGATCCAGTACGGCTCCGGTCTGAAGGCGCGGATCTCCTCCTCGCGGCGGGCGAGGATCGCCAAAGTCGGCGTCTGCACGCGGCCCAGCGATACCGCGCCGTCGAACGAGGAGCGCAGGCGGATCGTCGCCGCGCGCGTCGCGTTCATCCCGACGATCCAGTCGGCCTCGCTGCGCGAGCGCGCCGCATCCTCCAGCGACGCCAGCTCCGACCCCGGCCGCAGGTGCGAGAACGCGTCCTCGATCGCCGCCTTCGTCATCGAGGACAGCCACAGGCGCTGGACGGGCAGCTTCGAGCCGGCCTTCTCGTACAGGTAGGCGAAGATCAGCTCGCCCTCGCGGCCGGCGTCGCAGGCGTTGATGACCAGCTCGACGTCGTCGCGGCCCAAAGCACGCTTGACGACGTTCATCTGTCTTCTCGAGCGCTCGTCGCGCACGACGAGCTTGAACTTGTCGGGCACGATCGGCAGATCGGCCATGCGCCATCTCTTGAACTTGTCGTCGTACTCGTCCGGCTCGGCAAGCTGCACGAGATGGCCGACGGCCCAGGTGATGACGTGCTGCGGGCCCTCGAGCACGCCCTCGCCTCTCTGGAACGGGCCGGGCAGGACGCGGGCGAGGTCTCTGCCGACGGACGGCTTCTCGGCGATGACGAGGGTCTTGACGCTCATGAGCCCGTGGAGGGTAGCGGTCTCGTCAGCCGGCGCATTCGCCGCTCGACACCTGGCCGCTCGTGCGCGCCGCGGCGAGCGCGTCGCCGACGAGCGCGTTCGGGACCCCGTAACCGCCCGGCGGACCGCTCGTCGTGGCGGCGAAGACGGTCGCCAGCACCTGCCCCTGCGCATCGACGACCGGCCCGCCGGAGTTGCCGCTGCGCACCCGTCCGCGCAGCGGTGTGACGCTGCGGCGCACCGGCCCGCGCCCGTAGGCGTCCTGCGAGATGACGGTGCGCGTGGCGCCGATCCGCCCTGCCTCGACGTCGAACGGGCCGTCGAGCGGGTAGCCGAGGATCGCGCCCGCGGTGCCGGACGCGGGATCGGGCGCGAGCGCGAGCGCGAGCGGGGACGCGGAGAGCCCGGCGACGCGCAGCACGGCGACGTCGTCGCGCACGTCGAGCCGGACGAGCGTCGCCGGGCGACTGCCAGTTGCGTCGCCTGGCGCCTGCACGACCGTGTCCTGCTCGCCGGCGACGACGTGGGCGTTCGTGACGACGAGCCCGGGCGCGCCGACCCAGCCGCTGCCCTCGATGCCCAGGCCACAGGCGGTCCCGAGGATCCGCACGACGCTCGGCGCGGCCGCGCGCACGCCCGGCGTGCCCAGCACCGCCCGCGACGGCGGCGCGACCGCCGCGCCCGGCCCGGCGATCGACGGCAGCGGGTCGAAGCGCGCAAGCGCGTTGAGGAGCGGCCCCGACGGCGGCAGCACGGCGTTGAGCTGGCGCAACACGAACGAGCGCTGCACGTCGACGCGCAGGGCGCCCAGGCCCGGCGTCTGCAGCACGACCGCGCCCGCGATCCACGCAAGTCCCAGCGCGATCGCCGCGCTCAGCAAGCCGCCGAGCACCCCGTCGAGCGCGCCCAGGCCGGGGATCCACAGGCCGTTGCGCAGCCGCGCGCCGAGCCGCTCCAGCGCGCCGGCCAGCAGCCCGCCGAGCAACAGCGCGCCGGCGAGCGCGAACAGCGGTGCGTAGGGCGAGCGCGCGCCGTCGGGCAGCAGCCGCGGGGCGAGGTGCGCGCCCAGGATCGCGCCCGCAGCGAACCCGCCGAGCGCCAGCGCGCCGACGATGAAGCCGCGGCGGAAGCCCGCGAGGCCGAACACCGCGACGAGCACGACGATGATCCAGTCGAGCGTCGTCATCTGAAGGACAGGATGCAGGACGCGCCGGGTGGGGCCGCGCGCCGCCGCATGATCTACGCTCCGCAGGGGTGGAGGCAGGTGCCAGCAGGGACGCGCAGCCCGCGCCGCGCTATTCCCCTTCCGACGTCGAGCGGCGCCGGCGGCTGCTGCGTCGCGGCCTCCCGGCGCTCGGCGGGCTCGTACTGCTTGCGCTGGTCGGCGGGCTGCTGCTGGGCGGCGGCCCCGGCGGCGCCGAGCGCGCGACCGCGAAGCGCTACGCGACGCTGTGGGCGCAGGGCGATTACGGGCGCATGTACGCGCTGCTCGACGGCGCGGCGAGAGCGCGCACCTCGTTCCAGGACTTCGCCGCCGCCTACCGCGCCGCGGCCGAGACGGCGACGCTCGGGTCGCTCGTCGTGGGGAAGGTCGGGAACCGCTCCGGCGATGCGATCCCGGTGATGCTGCTGCTGCGCACGCGCGTGTTCGGGCTCGTCCACGGCACGCTGGAGCTGCCGGTCAGCGGCAGCGGCGACGCGATGCGCGTCGCGTGGCGGCCGAACGCGGTCTTCCCCGGGCTGGGTTCGGGCCAGCAGCTCACGCGCCAGACCGCGCTGCCGGTCCGCGCCACGCTGCTCGCGCGCGACGGGACCGTGCTCGCCGCCGGCAGCGATCGCCACTCGGCCGCCCCGGCCGTCTCGGCCGAGATCGTCGGCAGCCTCGAGCCGGCGCCGGACGACGAGGCGGGCGAGCTGCGCGCGCTCGGCTACCCGCCCGGCGCGCTCGTCGGCTCCTCAGGGCTCGAGCACGTCTTCGAGACCGAGCTGGCCGGGCAGCCGGGCGGCACGCTGACGGCCGGCGACCGCGTCGTCGCGCGCAGCGTGCCGCGGGCCGCACCGCCGGTGCGCACGACGATCTCCCCCGCGCTCGAGCAGGCCGCAATCACCGCGCTCGCCGGCCGCTACGGCGGCGTCGCGGCGCTCGACCCGCGCAGCGGCGAGGTGCTGGCGCTCGCCGGGGTCGCCTTCTCGGCACTCCAGCCGCCGGGCTCGACGTTCAAGATCGTCACGCTCACCGGCGCGCTCGAGTCGCACGTCGCGCAGCCGCAGACGACGTTCCCGGTGGAGGACGCGACGTTCCTGGCCGGCGTGAGACTCGAGAACGCCAACGGCGAGTCCTGCGGCGGCACGCTCGTGAACGCGTTCGCGAACTCCTGCAACTCCGTCTTCGCGCCGCTCGGCGCGAGACTCGGCGCCAGACGGCTCGTCGACGTCGCCCAGCGCTACGGCTTCAACGAGCAGCCGACGATCCCCGGCGCGCAGGAGAGCACGATCCCGAGCGCGAACGCGATCGGCGACGACCTCGCCGTCGGCTCCTCGGCGATCGGGCAGGGGCTGGTGCAGGCGACGACGCTGGAGATGACGGTCGTCGCCGCGACGGTCGCCGACGACGGCCTGCGGCCGATCCCGACGCTGCAGCTCGGGCAGCGGCCGCGCTTCGTGCGCGTGACGCGGCCGCCTGTCGCGCGCGAGGTCGCACGCATGATGCGCGCCGTCGTCGCCTACGGGACCGGCACCGCCGCGGCGATCCCGGGCGCGCAGGTCGCGGGCAAGACCGGCACCGCCGAGATCGCCGACACCGTGCCGCCCGCCGATCAGGAGCAGCAACAGGCGCAGACCGACGCTCCCCCGATCCCGAGAACGGACGCGTGGTTCGTCGCCTTCGCGCCGTCGAAGCGCCCGCGCATCGCCGTCGGGCTGCTGTTCCCCGAAGCCGGGGCGGGCGGCGACGTCGCGGCGCCGGCAGCGCGCGGCGTGCTCGCCGCCGCGCTCCAGCACCCGGCCTCCGGCTAGAGGTCGAGGACGACCGTCGACGGCGCGCCGCCGCCGGGGGGCGTGATCACGAGGTTCAGCGGGCGGTTCGCGTAGACCGACGTTCTCAGCTTGAACAGCAGCATCGAGCCGTTGATCGGACCCGAGCCGGCGGCGCTCTCCGGATCCGGCTCGACCGGCTGGCCGTTCTGGCTCTGCACGCCGACCGGCTGGTAGGCGAAGACGTTGCTCCGCGGCAGCGCGATCGGGTAGTACGTCGCCCCGGTCGTGTCGACGATCTTGAACTGGCTGGCGCTCACGTGCGGCGCGTTCGTCGCGTTCTGGACGCGCAGCCACACGCCGAACCACTCCTCGTCGCCGGCGAGTCTGGGCGTGCCGGCCGGCAGCCCGGCGAGGTACTGGGCGTCCTCGACGTTGCTCGAGTTGAGCGCCCGCGAGATCTCGACCTGGTAGACGAGCGGGCCGGCCTGGATGTAGGAGCCCTCGTCGACGCCGTGGTGGGTCGGCTCGCTCTCACCGCCGCAGGCGACGAGGGTGAGGGCGGCGACCAGCGTCAGGGCAAGCAGCAGTGGGAGGCGGAGGAGTCGATTCGTCATGAGGGGCGGGAAGTGTATTGGTCTAGCGGGCGGCGATCGTCGCTCGTCTGCCGCGCGAGCGATCCTCCTCGAGGATCGCCTGAAGGCGGCGGACGGAGCGCGACAGCTTGCGCTTCCACCAGCCGCGGCCGGCGACCAGCTCCATCATGCGATCGCTCGGCTTGGCCGGCTGCGTCTCGTAGCAGTACTCGACGCGCGTCATGCCGCCGGGGGCGTCGTGCAGCGTCCACTCGCCGAGCGCGCGCACGCGGTTGAACTTGCCGCTGCGGCCGCGCTCGAGGATCCGGTACGGCGGATCGACCTCGACCAGCGTGTAGTCGCCCCAGCCGAAGCGGTTGAACGGCAGCCGCTCGCGGAAGCGCGCGCCGGCGCCGCGACCGGCGCTGTCCTCGCGCGTCAGGTGCCAGTCGCTGAGGAAGTGATCCTTGAACTCCGGGTGGTTCGCGACGTCGGCCAGATAGGCGAACAGCTCCGCGCGCGGGCGGGCGATGTTGACGCTGACGACGACGGGGTCCACGGCGGGCCGGAGTGTAGTGAACGGCCGGCCGTCAGGCCGCGCGGCGGACCGTGAGGCCATGCTCGCTGCCGTGAACCGGCTGGGAGCTCACGGGCGCCTCGCGGCGCTCGCGGCGACACAGCTCGCACAGCACGCGGCCGCCGTCGTAGACGTGCACCCGCTCGCCGACGAGCGGCGTGCGGTGGCAGCCGTCGCAGTGGTCGCGACCGGCCGCGAGCGCCAGCACGCTGCGACGCAGGAGGTGGCGTTCGAGCTCGGGCGCGTGGTGGACCGTCTGCGACATGCCTCTCGGTTCGCCGGCGGACGCGCCGCTCCTCCCGCACGCGCCAGGTTGGCGCACGGCAGGTACGCGTACGTACCGCTCTCCGACGTTTCGGCGCAGCGCATGGTTGGGTAGGAGGAGCCCGGGCCGCCCCCGCGGTCAGGCGAACGTACCGCGCCTGGTTCGCTCGTCATCACATCTTTTACCTGCGTCGTCGCCCCCTCTCGTGGCGGTGCAGTGGAGGTTGGGGACATGGAGTCACACACGTCAGGAACCCTCGTCGGCACCGGCACGTTCCGTTGCGCGGCCTGCGACTACGTCGTGTCGCTCGCGGCCGCGGACATGCTGCCGCCCTGCCCGAGCTGCGGAGGGGAGGCGTTCGTGCGCGCGTCGCTGTTCACGACCGCGAGCGTCCCGGCTCCGTCGCTGCCCGACGCTTCGAGCGACGACGAGCTGCGCCTGGCGGAGCTGCGCGCCGAGGTCGACACGCCCGGCCAATACCTCGTCTACGCCGAAGGCGACGAGGCCGTCGTGCACGAGCTGACGCGCGAGTGGACGCGCATCGGGCGCAGCCTCGCGGCCGACGTGCGCTTCGACGACCCGACGGTCTCGCGCCGGCATGCGCTCGTCGTGCGCCAGCCGGACGGCGTGCGCGTGCTCGACGACCGCAGCCTCAACGGCGTGTTCGTCAACGGCGAGCGGATCGAGTGGCACCCGCTGCGCGACGGCGACGAGCTCGTCGTCGGCCGCCATCGCCTGTCGTTCGTCGACGTCCCCGTCGTCACCGCCGAGCAGGACGAGCTGTTCGCGCGGCAGCGCGGATCGCTCGTCGGCTGAGGCACGACGCAGACCGGCGGATCGCCCGCGCCGCGGCGCTATCGTCCGCGGCGCGCATGGCGGTCACGATCGCAGTCCTCTCGCAGAAGGGCGGCACCGGCAAGACGACGATGGTGCGGACGCTCACCGACGTCTTCCGGCGCGTCGGGCTGTCGACGCTCGCGGTCGACCTCGACCCGCAGGGCAACCTGTCGGACTACCTCGACGTCGACCCCGAGGCGAGCCCGACCGTCGGCGACGTGCTCAGCGGCCGCGCCAGAGCGGCCGACGCGGTTCACGACGGGATCATCCCCGCGAACCTCGGCCTGGCCGAGTCGGAGCTGGCGATGAGCGGCAAGATGGGGCGCGAGCTGACGCTGCGCCGCGCGCTGCGCGAGGTCCACGACGGCTACGACGTCGTGCTGATCGACTGCCCGCCCGCGCTCGGCCTGCTGACCGTCAACGCGCTCGTCGCGGCCGACTACGCGCTGCTGTCCGCCGAGGCGCAGTACTTCGCGATGCAGGGCGTCGAGCAGGCGCTCGAGGTGATCGAGCTGGCGCGCGAGAACCTCAACCCCGACCTCGAATGGCTCGGCGTCGTGCTGAACATCGCCGACATGCGCACGCGCCACTCGCGCGAGGCGTTCGACTCGCTCAGACAGCACTTCGGCGAGAAGCTCGTCGAGCAGACGATCCGCCAGTCGATCGCGTACGCCGAGTCGGCCGAACGCGCGCAGTCGATCGTCGACTACCGACCGGACCTCGGCGCCGACTACCTGCGCGTCGCGGACGAGCTGCTCGTGCGGCTCGGGCTGGAGGACGCCCGCGCGCGTCTGCAACCCTTGCTGGATGACGTGGCGGCGTAGCGCCGGACTGCTCGCGCTCCTCGCGCTGACGCTCGGCGGCTGCGGCGGGGGGAGCATCGCCCCGCGGGCGACGACGCTCATGATCGTCCCGCAGGCGCCGTCGACGGGCACGACGACCCCGCCCGCCGCTCCCGCTCCGGCGGCGGCAGCGCGTCCGGCGCCCACTCCGCAGGGCCAGCTCACCGTCCAGGTCACGCGTCCCGTGCGCCTGCACGCCTCCCCCGGCGGCCCCGTCGTCGGCGGCGTCGTGCCGCACACGCAGTTCGGCTCCGCGACGGTGCTGCCGGTCGTGCGGCAGCGCGGCTCGTGGCTGGGCGTGATCAGCTCCGCGCTGCCGAACGGGCGGATCGGCTGGGTCGCCGTGAACGCCGCGCTCGTGCCCTACCGCTCGGACTACGGCATCGTCGCCTCGCTGCGCCGCCGCCAGGTCGTCGTGCGGCGGGCCGGCCGCGTCGTGATGCGCTTTCCGGTCGCGATCGGCGGCCCCTCGACGCCGACGCCGACCGGCAGCTTCGCCGTCACCGACAAGCTGCTGACGAACGACCCCAGCTCACCCTACGGCTGCTGCATCCTCGCGCTCAGCGCCCGCCAGCCGCACACGCCGCAGGGCTGGGGCGGCGGGGACCGAATCGCGATCCACGCGACCGACCTGCCGGGGACGATCGGCTCCGCGGCGAGCCTCGGCTGCCTGCGCGCGCCGGCCGCCGACGTGCGCCGGCTCGTGCACGCGATCCCGCTCGGGACGGTCGTGACGATCAGCGCCTGACGCCGCGCCGAGCGCCGCGAGAGCGAGCGCAGCGAGCGGTCTCGCGAGGCGTGACGCCGAGCACGCTCTCAGGCCGCGGGCCAGGATGGCCCGCGGAGCTATATCTGCCGGACGTCGGCGCCCTGGGACTCGAACGGCACGCGCAGCACGTCCGCCCAGCCCTCCGCGCGCTCACGCAGCCGCTCGGCGACCGCGGCGGTCTGCTCGTAGTGGCTCCACACGAGGACGGTCGGACCGGCGCCGGAGATCGTCGCGCCGAGCGCGCCGAGCGCGCGCGCGTCGCGAACCAGCTCGGCCGAGCGCGGATAGAGGTGCGCGCGGTGCGGCTCGTGCAGGCGGTCGTCGAGCCCGCGGCCGACCAGCTCCCAGTCGCCGCGCGCGAGCCCGAGCGTCAGCAGCGCGACGTGCGCGACGTTGTGGACCGCGTCCGCCATCGGCACCGCGGCCGGCAGCGCGGCACGCGCCTCGGCGGTGCGCACCGCCTCGCGCGGGACGACGAGCAGCCCCTCCAGCCCGGTCGGCGGGTCGAAGCGCGTTACCGCATCGTCGGCGCAGATCACGAACCCGCCGTGGACGGCGGCCGCGACGTTGTCGGGATGCCCCTCGATCTCGCACGCCAGCGCGAACACGTCGGCGTCGAGCTCGAACAGGTGGTCGGCGGCCGTCAGGCCCGCGACGATCGCCGCCGCACTCGACCCGAGCCCGCCCGACAGCGGGATGTCCGAGGAGATGCGGAAGGTGAAGTCGTCGGCCGGGTGCAGCCGCTCGAACGCGCGCACGACGAGGTTGCGGCGGTCGGTCGCGATCTGCAGGTCCGTCTCGATCGCGAAGCTGCCGGTCTCGAGCACCTCCACCTCGAGGTGGAGCGAGAGCGCCGCGGCGAGCGCGTCGAAGCCGGGGCCGAGGTTGGCCGACGAGGCGGGGACGCGGACGAGGCGGCGGCGGACCATGGCGGCGGGCAGCGGTGGGCGGGTTATCCGAGTACGGCTTCCTCGACGGCCGCCAGCTCCGGCTCGCACGGCACGACCGCGCCGGCCTGGTCGAGCGCCGTCCCCGGGTCCTTCAAGCCGTGGCCGGTCAGCACGCAGGCGATCCGCTCCGCGCCGCCGGCGCCGTGCACCATCAGCCCGGCGACGCTCGCCGCCGAGGCCGGCTCGCAGAAGACGCCCTCGCGGGCGGCGAGGAAGCGGTAGGCGTCGAGGATCTGCGCGTCGGTCACCGCTCTCACCGCGCCGTGCGAGGAGGTCATCGCCTCCATCGCCTCCTCCCAGCGGGCCGGGTTGCCGATGCGGATCGCGCTCGCGATCGTCTCGGGATTCGCGACCGGTCTCCCCTCCACCAGCGGCGCGGCGCCGGCGGCCTGGAAGCCGAACATGCGCGGCGCGAGGCCCAGCTCGCGGAAGCCCTTCCAGTAGGCGGTGATGTTGCCGGCGTTGCCGACCGGGATGCAGAGCGCGTCGAGCGGGCGTTCCTCGCCGAGCGCCTCGGCGATCTCGAACGAGGCCGTCTTCTGCCCCTCCAGCCGGTATCTGTTGACCGAGTTGACGAGCGAGATCGGATGGCGGTCGGCCAGCTCGCGCACGAGCTTGAGCGCCTCGTCGAAGTTGCCGCGCAGCACGATCACGCGCGCGCCGTGCATCAGCGCCTGCGCGAGCTTTCCGGTCGCGATCTTGCCGTCGGGCACGAGCACCGCGCAGCGGATCCCGGCGCGCGCCGCGTAGGCGGCGGCGGACGCCGACGTGTTGCCGGTCGAGGCGCAGATGACCGCCTTCGCGCCCTCGCGCACGGCGGCCGACACGGCGCAGGTCATCCCGCGGTCCTTGAACGAGCCGGTCGGGTTCAGCCCCTCCAGCTTCAGCCACACCTCGGCCCCGACGCGCTCCGACAGCGCCGGCGCATGCACGAGCGGGGTCGAGCCCTCGCCGAGCGTGATGACGGGGTCGCCGTCGGCGAACGGCAGCCGCTCGCGGTAGCGCTCGATCAGCCCCAGGCCGCGGCTCATGCGAACTGCTCCTCGATCACGCGGATCGAGCGTGGCGGCGTGCGCACGTCGCCCATCTCCCCCAACTGCGCGAGCGCGGCGAAGAAGCGCGATTCGAGCACCGGGTGCACGACCATCACGAGCCGCGCGTTGTCGCCCAGGCCCTTCTGCACGACCGACTTCACCGAGATGCCATGTTCGCCCAGCACGCCGGCGATGCTCGCGAGCACGCCGGGCGTGTCGGGCACCTCCAGGTGCAGGTAGAAGGCCGAGACGACGTCGGCGACGATCTCGAGGCGCCCGCTCGTCGGCGGCGTCGAGGCCGGCGGGATCATCGCGCTGACGACGTCGCCGAGCACCGCGCTGGCGGTCTGCGGGCCGCCGGCGCCGGGGCCCGACATCGTGATCTCGGTGATCGCGTCCGATTCGACCGTCACCGCGTTGAACGGCCCGTTGACGGACGCGAGCGGATGGCCCGGATAGAGGAACGCCGGGTGCACGCGCACCGACAGGCCGCCCTCGACGCGCTCGGCGGTGCCGATCAGCTTCAGGCCGAGCCCGAGGTCGCGCGCGTACTCGAGGTCGTCGGGCGCGAGCTGCTCGATCCCTTCGTAGACGACCTGGTCGAGGTGGACCGGCGTGTCGAACGCGAGCCGCGCGAGGATCGCCATCTTCGCCGCCGCGTCCTTGCCGTTGACGTCGTCGCTCGGGTCGGCCTCGGCGTAGCCGAGCCGCTGCGCCTCGCCGAGCACGTCGGCGTACGGCGCGCCGGTGCGCGCCATCTCGCTCAGGATGAAGTTCGTCGTGCCGTTGACGATCCCATGGATGCGCTCGACATGGGCGGCGGCGAGCGACTCCTGCAGCACGCGGATGACCGGCACGACGCCGGCGACGGCCGCCTCGAAGCGCAGCTGCACGTTCTGCTCGCGCGCGAGCGCCCACAGCTCCTCGCCGTGCTGGGACAGGAGCTGCTTGTTGGCGGTGACGACGTGCTTGCCGGCGCGCATCGCGCGCATCACGTAGTCGCGCGCCGGCTCGATCCCGCCGATCAGCTCGACGATCAGGTCGCTGTCGGCGAGCAGCGAGTCGAAGTCGCCTCTCGAACGCGTCAGCACGCCGCCGATCTCGGGGCGCAGGCCGGTCACGGCGGCGACGGCATCGGCGCGCTGCGGCAGCAGCGCCGCGAACGCCGCGCCGACCGTCCCGTGCCCGAGCAGGCCGACGCGGAAGCGCTGCTCAGTCGACATCGCGGACGGCCAGATCCTCGTAGGTCTCGCGCCGCACGGCGACGCGCGCGTCGCCGTCCTTGCAGAAGATCACCGGCGGGCGCGGGATGCCGTTGTAGTTGTTCGCCATCGCGTGACCGTAGGCGCCGGTCGCCGGCGTCACGAGCACGTCCCCCGGCTTCGGGTCGTCGAGCGGCACGTCGCGCACGATCACGTCGCCCGACTCGCAGTGCTTGCCGGCGACGTGGCACGGCTCTCCGGTGCCGGCCGCGTCGGCCCGGTCTGCGAAGAACGCCTCGTAGACGGAGCCGTAGAGCATCGGGCGCAGGTTGTCGGACATGCCGCCGTCGACGCCGACCCAGGTGGAGACGTTGCGCTTGACCGTCTGCACGGTGTAGAGCGTCACGCACGCGTTCGCCACAAGTGAGCGGCCGGGCTCGATCAGCAGCTTCTTGCCGGGCCCGAGCAGCTCGTTCGCGGCGGCGACCTGCACCGACACGTAGTCCTCGATCGACGGCGGCCGCTGGCCGGCCGTGTAGGCGACGCCGAGGCCGCCGCCGAGGTTGTAGACGGGGAAGTCGCCGAGCGTCGCGATCGCCTCGACGGCCGGGCGGTAGTCGTCGAGCGACAGCAGCTGCGAGCCGATGTGCATGTGCAGGCCCTGCAGGTCGAGGTGCTCGCAGCCGCGCACGCGCTCGATCGCGACGCGCGCGTCGTCCATGCCGAAGCCGAACTTCGAGTCGGCCTGACCGGTCGAGATCGACGCGTGCGTTCTGCCCGCGACGCCGGGCGTGACGCGGATCAGCACCGCCTGGCGCACGCCGCGCTGCGCCGCCACGCGCTCCAGCCGCTCGACGTCGTCGAGCGAGTCGAGCACGACGTGGCCGACGCCCGCGTCGATCGCCTCCTCCAGCTCGGCGAGCGACTTCGCGTTGCCGTGCAGGTAGATGCGCGCGGGGTCGAAGCCGCCGCGCCGCGCGAGCGCCAGCTCGCCGCCGGAGGCGACGTCGCAGGCGATTCCCTCCGCGGCGAACAGCCTGTACGCCGCGGTGCAGGGAAACGCCTTGGAGGCGAACAGCACGTCGAAGTCGTCGTGGCGCGCGCGCATCGCATCGACGTAGGTGCGGGCGCGAGCGCGCAGGTCGTCCTCGGCGTAGACGTAGGCGGGCGTGCCGTACTCGCGCGCCAGATCGACCGTGTCGCAGCCGCCCACCTCGAGGTGGCCGCGCGCGTTCACGCGGCTGCCGAGCGGCAGGACGTGGGCGAGCCGTTGCAGCTCGTGATGCTCGGTGGCGGCCATGCGGGCGTGATTATGCCCGCTCGCCGTCGATCGCCGGGGCCGCAGCCCGGCGCCGGCCCGCCGCGCTCAGCCGGCTCTGCCTCTGCCGAGGCCGCCGAGCAGCCCACCGACCACCGTTCCCGCGCCCGCGACGACCTGCCCGGCGGCTCTCGTGGCGCCGCCGACGACGCCGCCGGCGACCTGGCCGGTCTGCGTCACGACCTGCCCCGCGGCCGGGCTGACCTGGCCGACCGCGCTGCCGAGCTGCTGCGTCGTCCCCTGCACGGCCCCGCCGAGCTGCTGGCCGGTCTGCGTCACGGCTCCGGCCACTCCGCTCGTGACCTGCGTGACGGCGCCACCGAGTGGGGAGCCCGCGCCCGTACCCGAGCCGGGGCTGGAGACCGGCGGCGTCGAGGATCCGCCGGCGCCCGTGCCTCCACCCGGCTGCGCGGGCTGGCCCGGCTGGCCGGGCGACGAAGCGGGCGGCGCGCCGGGCGCAGGCGCCGGGCTCGCCGCGCTCGCGCCCGGGCCGGCCGCGGGCACCTGCCCGCGGGAGCCGCTCGTCCCGCGGCCGCCGAGAGACGGATCGAGCGCCGGAGCCTGCGGTTCGCCGGCGAGCGCGACGGGGTCGCCGGGCTCGCCCTGCGCGACCAGCCGCGCGAGGGGCGCGCGGGCAGCTGTCGCCGGATCCGCGGCGCCGGCGACGCCGAACGCGCCGGCGGGCGCCAGGAGCGCTGCACCGGCCGGCGGAGCACCGCCGTCGTCGAACGTCGCGACGCCGGGCGCGCTCAGCGTCAGCGGCCAGCCGTGCACCGCCACGACCGCCGACAGCACCGCGAACGCGCATCCGATCGCCGCGATCAGCGCACTCGTCGTGCTCACACCAGCCACGTATCCCTTGCTCGCGCGCATGCGCAGCCCCCTGCGTCGTTCTCCCCCGCCGCATCCCCCGGCGGCTCACGTGTGCGCCGCGCGTCCCTGCGGCGGTCCGGCACGCGGCATCCTTGCCGATGCACCGGACGGATGCCAAGCGCGAAGCGCGTCAGAAGACGCAAAGTGGGCGCTTTGGCCCTCGCAGCCGCGGACGCGCGGAGCTACGCAGTCGCCGTGCGCGACCGACCGGCGGGCCGCGCGGGCGCACCCTCGGCGCGCAGCGTCCCGTGTCTGCGCAGCAGCACCAGCAGCCAGACGACGCCCGCGAGGAGCAGCAGCAGGCTCTCGATCTGCGCCGCCGTCAGGACGCCGACGACGTGCTCGTTGCGGCGCCAGAACTCGACGACGAAGCGCTCGAAGCCGGCGCCGACGAGGTAGATGCCGAACAGCGCCCCGGGGCGCAGCGCGTCGCGCAGCCGCCACAGCGCGAGCGCGAGCAGACCCATCGAGAGCGTCTCGTAGAGCGGCGTCGGCTGGACCTTCACCCCGGGCGCCGTCGGCACGGCCCCGTGCGCATAGGGCATCGCCCACGGCAGGTTGGACGCCTTGCCGTAGTCGCCGTCGCCGGAGACCTGGCAGCCGAGCCGGCCGACCGCGTAGCCGAGCGCGAGCGCGATGCCGCACATGTCGAGCAGCGCGAGTCTGACGAAGTCGCGCCAGCGCGCCCAGGCGAGCACCGAGACGACGCCGCCGAGCAGGCCGCCGTACCAGATCAGTCCCGACCCCGAGAAGACGTTGCCGAGCAGGTTCCCCTTGACCTGGTCCCAGTTCTGCAGCAGGTAGTAGGCGCGCGCCCCGACGAGCCCGCCGATCAGCGCCGCGAACAGCATCTCGTAGGCCCAGTCGACGGGCTTGCCGAGCTCCTTCAGCCGTCGCGCCACGACCGCCGCCCAGCAGAGGAAGTTGAGCGCGAAGAAGATCCCGAACGTCTGCAGGTGCAGGCCCAGGACGTCGATCTGCTTCAGCACGGAACGAAGGCTACCGCCGCGTCAGCCGAGGTAGTCGACCGGGTTCGTGACGGCCCCGTTGATCCGGACCTCGAAGTGCACGTGCGGGCCGAAGCACAGCCCGGTGCAGCCGCTCAAGCCGATCACCTGGCCCTGCGTGACGTGCTGGCCGACGCGCACCTCGAGCCGCGACTGGTGCCCATAGCAGGTCGAGAAGCCGCCGCCGTGGTCGATGCAGGTGTAGTTGCCGTAGCCGCTGACCCAGCCGGCGATCACGACGTTGCCGGTGCCGGCCGCGCGGATCGGCGTGCCCGACGGCACGCCGATGTCGATGCCGGGGTGGCACGCCTCCCACGCGCGCCGCTCGCAGAAGGGCGACGTGATCGGGCCGTTGACGGGCCAGATGAAGCGCCCGCCGCCTCTGATCGGCCCGGCGGGCAGCGAGCTGCCGCCCTGCGCTGAGCGGATCGTCGCCGCGATCTTCGACTGCTGGGCCTGCAGCGCCTTGATGTCCTCGTCGATCTTCTGCGCATGCGCGCGGACCGAGCCCAGCAGCGCGCGCTTGCGCCCGCGAACCTGGTCGATCGCGTCGCGCTTGCCCTGCACCGCGACGCGCACGCGCGTCACGGCGTCGCGCCGCGCGGCGATCTGCACCGCGACCGCCTGCTGGCGCCGCTCGAGCCCGCCGAGACGGCTCGCCGCGGCGGCCATCGCGGCCTTCGCGTCGCGCACGGCGACGATGATCTGGCGGTCCTGCTGACCGATCCGCTGCAGGTAGGTCGTGTGCTCCAGCAGGTCGGCGAAGCCGTGCGAGTCGAGCACGACGGTGACGATGTCCGGCTGGTCGGACTTGTACAGCTCGACGAGGCGCGCAGCGAGCACGGCTCTCGCGTGCGCGAGGCGCGCGCGCAGCAGCGCGAGGTGGGCGCGCACACCGCGCAGCTGGTCCTGCGTGCGCACCAGCACGGCGCGCTTGGCGTCGAGGTCGGCCTGGATCCCGCCCTCGCGCTGCTGGAGCGTCGCGATCGTTCCCTGCAGCGCGTCGATCCTGCCGGTCAGCGCCGAGATGTCGCTCGTCAGCACCTGCGCGCGGCCGTTGACGTGGGCGAGCTGGCTGCGCTTCGTGCCGATCTTGCCCTGGAGTGAGCTGACGCTCGCCTCCGGGCTCGCGCTCGAGACGAGCGGCAGCGCCACCCACAGCGCCAGCGGGGCGAGGAGAGCAAGCAGCAGGATGCTGCGAAGGCGCATGCGCGGCGTGCGTCGGACGTTCTTCATGGCGTCGTCGCCTGCGGGGTTAGCTGTCGGGCTCGCGCGATGCGCTACGCAGCCACCAGGCTGCGATTCGCCCCAAAGGGAACTCGTGGGTCCCCCGCTCTCCTGCGCGCACGCAGGAGATTCGGCGAGGGCAGCGTACCAGGGCAGCGCAAGCCGCCGCACGGCGAAACCGCAGGGAACGCTGGGCTTTTCGCACAAGCGCTGCCATACTCCGGCGCGAACGGCATGGGCGCCTTCCCCCCCGACAGCACCGCCGGACCGGCAGGAAGCCGGCTCGGAGCGGACCTCGCGGAGCACGTCGAGGCGATCGTGCACGCCGCCGAGCGGGAGGCGCGCGCGGCCGAGCAGGCGATCGCCGCGCACCGGCGCAGCGCCGAGGAGGAGGTGCGCCGCTACCTGGCCGCCGCCCGCCTCCACGTCGACGCCGAGACCGCTGCACGCGCGGCCCGCATCGAGACGCTGAGCGCCGCCGCCCGCCGCCTCGCCGACGAGCTGACCGACGCCGTCGCCGCGCTCACGCGCGAGCTGCACGCCGACGAGCGCGACACCGCGACCACGCTGCCACGCGCGCCGTGGCCGGCGGCGTCACCGGAGCCGCCCGCCGCGCAGCCGGTCGCCGCCGCGCCGGCGCCCGCAGCTCCCGAGCCAGCAGCGCCCCAGCCGACCTGGAGCCGCATCGAGGAGCCGATAGCGAAAGCGCCCACGCCGTCCGCCGCCGACGCCGATCGGGCGGGTGGCGCGGGTGAGGACGCTTCCGCGACCCCGCTCGCGGAATCGACGGGGCGGGCGGGAGCGGATCGACCCGCCCGCCACGCGGCCGAGCCCGAGCCGGGCGAACCCGCAGCAAACGGCAACGGCGAAGCGCACCACGTCCCCAGCGCCGCACGCCTCGTCGCGATCGAGATGGCGGTCGGCGGCTCCTCGCGCGCGGAAGTCGAAGCGCACCTGCGCGAGCGCCTCGGCGTCGCCGATCCCGCGCCGCTGCTCGACGACGTCTTCGGCGCAGCCTCCACGGCAGGCAGCCGCCTGGCGTGGGGCGAGCCCTGATCGGCCGCGCCCCGGCCAGGCGCCCGCGCCGCCGGCGCGTTCCTTAGGAGGCGCTCATCCCGTCTGCCATGATGGATCCTGGAATCTGAATCCCAGGAGGATCGCCGCACCATGGCCCGCCCGACGTCATTCGGTCGCGACACCGGACTGCAGCTCCGGATGACGCTGACGATGTTCCTGCTCGGCCTCGTCTACGCCGTGCTGATCGGCGTCGTGATCGCGGCGAAGCTGCCGTTCCTGCTGTTCATCGTCGGCGGCATGTTCCTGCTGCAGCTGTTCGCCTCCGACAAGCTCGCGCTGCACGCGATGGGCGCGCGCGAGGTGACGCCGCAGGAGGCGCCGCAGCTGCACGCGCTGATCGAGCGGCTGTGCGTGCAGGCGAACCTGCCGAAGCCGAGAGTCGCGGTCGCCAACACGCCGATGCCGAACGCGTTCGCGATCGGCCGCTCGCCGAAGAAGGCGACCGTCTGCGCGACGACGGGGATCATGGAGCTGCTGTCGCCCGCCGAGCTGGAGGGCGTGATGGCGCACGAGCTGACGCACGTGCAGAACCGCGACGTGATGGTGATGACGATCGCCAGCTTCTTCGCCGCGATCGCCGCCTACATCGTGCAGTTCGGCTTCATCTTCGGCCCGATGCTCGGCGGCGGGGGCGGCTACGGCGGAGGCGGCAACAACAACAACAACAACGACGGCCCGGGCGCGGCCGTCGTGATCCTCGTCTCGCTGCTCGTCTACGCGGTCTCGTTCCTGCTGCTGCAGGCGCTCTCGCGCTACCGCGAGTTCGCCGCCGACCGCGGCTCGGCGATCATCACCGGCCGCCCGAGCGCGCTCGCGTCGGCGCTGATGAAGATCAGCGGCACGATGGACCGCATCCCCCAGCGCGACCTGCGCTCCGCCGAGGGGATGGCGGCGTTCTACATCTTCCCGCCGAAGGCGAAGGCCGCCGCGGCAAGCCTGTTCTCGACGCACCCGCCGCTGGAGAAGCGGATCGCGGCGCTCAACCGGCTCGAGTCGCAGCTGCAGGGCGTCGCGTAAGCGGCTCCCGCCTCTCCCAGCATCATGGGCCTGTTCGACATCATCGCCGGCAAGCGCAAGCTCGCCAGACCGGCGCCCGACCGCCTGTTCGCGCTCAGCACCGCGTACGTCACGTTCACGACGGAGCTGTCGATCACGACGCGCGGCGTCGCCGGCATCGTCTTCCAGCCGCTCGAGACGGCCGACTTCGAGCAGATCGCGAGAGAGATGGTCGAGGTGCTCGAGGGCACCTCGCAGGACAGCGGCACGACCGTCGAGACGCGCGACGACGACTACGACTACCGCTGGATGATCCTGCGCGACCCCGACTTCGACGACCTCGTCGTCGGCGTCAACGCCGTCAGCGGCGCGCTGGAGGCGGGCGGCTACGGCGAGCGGATCCTCTGCGCGGTGTTCGCGTTCACGGACGGCAGAGGCCGTCCGCTGTACTGGATCTACAACTACAAGCGCGGCGCCTTCTACCCGTTCGCCCCGGGCGCCGGCGACCACGAGCGCGACACCGAGCGCGAGCTCCGGCTCAAAGCGCAGGTCGGCGCCGAGCTGCCGGTCGAGCCCGAGCTGGAGCGCTGGTTCCCGCTCTGGGGCATCCCGATCTAGCGGTCAGCCGCTGCCGCGCCTGCGGATCCACCGCAGCGCCCCGTGGTTCCCCGCAGGCGACGCGGCGGATATCCCCCGTGCGTCGCACGGCCGCACACGGACGACGACGGCGCGCCCCTGACAGAGACTCCTCCCACCACCCGGAGCCATGACCGGATCCCTTCGAGGAGGAGGCCCTCAATGCGCAGCATCTTCCGTTACGGCGGTGTGGCCGCCAGCATCGTCCTGATCGCGCTCGGCATTGGAGCGATCGTCGCCGGCATCGACGGCCGCTCGACCGTCAACGACAACCTCAAGCAGGAGGCGATCGTCGGCACGCCCGACATGACACCTGCCGGGATCGCGAGAGAGGCGAAGGCCGCCGGCGTGACGAACGTCACGCTGCCGACGTGCTCGATCGCCAACCAGCCGGTCACCGACGGCACCAGCGCCCGCTGCTTCGCCCAGTACATGCGCATCCACGCGCTGGAGGCGACCGGCGGCCTCACCTACGCGCAGATGCCCCACTACGCGACCGCCGACGGCAAGGGCACGAACGACGCGACGAAGGCGCTCACGAGAGGCGGCCAGCCGGTCGACAACCCGGCGCGCGACGTGTGGGTCACCGAGACCGCCCTCAGCACCGCGCTCAACACCTCGTACTTCGCCCAGTCGGTCGGGCTGTTCGCGATCGTGATGGGCGCCGCGCTGCTGCTGACCGGCATCGGCTTCCTGCTGCTCACGACCGGCCTGCTCGCCGCCACCGGCGACGCGATCCGCGTGCGGCGCACGGCAGCCGGGCCCACACCGGTACGTCCCGCCGCCAGCTGAGACGCGCAGCCGCCGACGCGGAAGACGAGAGCGCCCCGGTCTGGCCGGCCGGGGCGTTCTCGCACGTGGGGTCAGTCGGGGATCAGCCCGTCGCCGCTGAAGTCGAGCTGCGCCTCCTCGAAGGAGGTGTCAGGCGGCGGGACGATCACGTCGGAGCCGCGCAGGTCGTCGTCGGCGAGGCGCGTGCCGTTGTCGCGCACGAACGCGACGATCTGGGCGAAGAGGTCGGCGAAGCGCGCCTCGTCGCCGGCCTCGACGGCGGCGACCGCCTCGTTGTCGAGCGCGTTGAGGCGTCCGGCGACGTCGTCGTCCGCGAGCTCGTACTGCCCCTCGGTCGCGATCCGGACGATCATGCGGACTGCCCTTCGCCCGCGGCCGGCGCGTCGCCGCTGCCCAGCTCGCCTGCGCTCTTGCCGCCGGCGGCCAGCTCGGCCTTCATTCTCTCCAGCTCGCTGTCGACCTGCGTGCCGCTGCTGAGCTGTCTGAGCTGGCGGTCGATGTCGTCCTCGCCGCCGCCGAGCTGCGTGAGGTCCTCGAACGCCCCGGCCTGCTCCAGCTCGTCGACCGCCTGCGCGCGGGCGCGCATGTTCTCGGTCTTGTCGAGCGCCCGCTGCATCGCGAGGCCGACGTCGGCCATCTCCTCGCCGACGCCCGTCGCCGCCTCGGAGATCCGCACCTGCGCCTCGGCGGCCGAGTACTGCGCCTTGATGACCTCCTTCTTGGAGCGGAAGGCCTCGATCTTGGCCTGCAGCTTCTGCTGGTTCTCGGTCATCGACTGCTGCTGGCCCTCGAGCTCGGTCACCTGCGAGTCGAGGCCCTGCAACTCGGTCTGCACCGCGCTCTTGCGCTCGAGCGCCGTGCGGGCGAGATCCTCGTTGCCGGCGGCGAGCGCCTGGCGCGCCTGCGTGTCGAGCTTGACGACCTGGTCCTCGAGTCTTCTCGACTGGAGCTGGAGACGCTTCTTCGCGGTCACGACGTCCGCGAGGCCCTTCTTGACGTTCTGCAGCAGCTCGATCTGCTTCTGGTAGCTGTACTCCAGCGTCTCGGAGGGGTCCTCGGCGCGGTCGAGCAGCTTCGAGATCTTCGCCTTCACGACGGTGGAGAAACGCCCGGTCAACCCGGCCATCGGATCCTCCTTGAGACAGCTTCGAGGGGCACGAGCGTCAAGCCTATCGAGCGGCGGACCGCCGACCGGAGGCGGCCGTCAGTAGCCGATTGGGTGGCGGACGCTGAAGCCGTGCGTCGAGCCGGGCGCCGTGCGCCAGCGGGGGCCGGACTGGCCGGGGCCGGCCGTGTCGAGCCGCAGGCCGGCGATCACGGTCCAGGCGTGGCCCGGGTTCGTGTAGATCGTGATCCACTGGCCTCTGCCGTGCTGGCCCCAGTGCATGAAGTCGCTCGAGTCGAGCGGCGCTCTCAACAGGCCGGCGGCGTGCAGGGCGTACGAGACGGTGGCGGAGCAGTCGTAACCGCGTGACGTGAAGCTCTGGTGCCCGCCACCGTAGATGTAGGGCTTGTGGCGCAGCGCATTGCCGGCCCAGATCGCCTGCTGCACCGGCAGCGGCGCGGCCGCCGGGGCGTATGCGATCCCGTTTCTGATGACGCCGACGGAGCCCGGAACGGTCGGGTGCAGGATCGCCGGCACGGAGCCGAACGCCGCGCCGCCGGCCTGGTCCTGCGGCGTCGCAGGCGCCGGCGCGGGAGCCGCGGCCTGGTCGCCGGACGACTTCGCCGGCGCGGGCGCGCCCGCGCCGCCCGTCGCCGCCGCGGAGACCGCGGGGGTACAGGCGATGCCGACCATCATCAGACCCAACGCGACAAGGGTCCTTGCGCGCAACAGCTTCCTCTTTCGTCGGCCTCCGGGGTTAGCTGTCGGGCTGGCGCGGAAAGAGCCGGCGCCTCTCGTGGATGCACCACGGGATTAGCCCCATACTTCTGGGTCCCCCGGTCCACGGCTTCGGGCCATGGATTCGGCGTTGCGCGGCATCTTAGACAACGTGGCGGCGGATATGTCAAGTCGCTGGCCGAAGCGGCCCAAAGACCCCGCACGCTCCGTAGGATTCGCGCCGATGCTCCGCCGCCGCCCCCACGGCTTGCGACTCGTCGCACTGCTCGTGCTGCTCACAGCGCTCGCCGCAGCCGGCTGCGGCGGCAGCAGCAGCGGCCCGACCTCCACGAGCACCGGCCCCGACCCGGCCACCGTCGCGCCCGCCGATGCCGCGCTCTACGGGCAGGCGACGGTGCGCCCGAGCGGCGCGATGAAGGCCGGCGTGCTCGCCGCCGCGAGAAAGGTGCTGCTCGTGCAGGACCCCGGCGCGGCGCTGGGCAGACTGCTCGACAAGAGCACCCGCTCGGACCACGTCGTCTTCTCGCGCGACGTCGAGCCCTGGCTCGGCCAACGCATCGGCGCCTTCCTGCTGCTGCCGGCCGCCGGCTCGGGCAAGCCGGATTGGGCGGCAGCGTTCTCGATCGCCGATCGCAGCGCGTTCGACGCCGCGCTGCCGCGCCTGCGCAAGAGCGGCCACGAGCAGGCGGCGGGCAGCTACCGCGGCGTCAGCTACGACCGCGACGCATCCGACGGCACGACCTACGACGCACCCGTCGGCGACTTCTACGTCGTCGGCACGCTCACCGGCCTGAGAGCCGCGATCGACGCCTCGAAGGGCTCCAGCCTCGCCGACTCCTCGCGCTTCAAGGACGCCGCGAGCGGCGTCCCGGGCGACGCGCTCGCGTTCGTCTACGCCGATCCGAGAGCGATCGTCGCCGGGATCGGGAGCCTGCCCAAGGCGCCGGCCGCGGCGCAGCAGGCGCTCGCGAGATACGCGAACGCCGCTCCGGTCGTCGCCAGCCTGACCGCGACGGCCGACCAGATCGCGCTCCAGGCCTCGGCCGACCGGCAGCTCGCCGGCGCGCTGGACGGCGGCAGCTCCAACGCACAGGTGAGCGTGGGCCAGATGCCCTCCGATGCGTGGCTCGCGCTCGCGACGCCGCCGCTCGGGCCGCTCGTGAGACAGGCGCTCGAGACCGCCGGCGTGCACGACCAGGCGGCCGCGCAGGTCCGCCGCCGCACCGGCCTCGACCTCGACGCGGACCTGCTCGGCCCGCTCGGCGGCCTCGGCCTGTTCGTGCGCGGCGAGTCGCCGCTCGACGTCGGCGGCGGCGTGCTGCTGCAGATGACCGACGCCGCGGCGGCGCAGCGCCTGCTGACACGCCTGGAGGCGATCGTCGCCGCCGGGCTGCACGTCGCGCCCCAGCCGGTCGCCGTCTCCGGCGCGCGCGGCTTCCAGGTCGCGATCCCCCAGCTCCCGCAGCCGATCGTCGTGCTGGCGAAGGGCGACAGACTCGCGGCCGGCTACGCCGCCTCCTCCGCGCAGGACCTGCTGGACCCGCAGCAGCGCTTCGACGCCGGCGCGGGCGGCAAGGCGGCGATCGCCACACTCGGCGCCGGCTACACGCCGTCGTTCGTACTGATCGTCCCGCCGCTCGCCGCGCTGCTGAGATCGCTCGCCGACCTGCAGGTCGCCAACGTCTCCCCCGTGCTGCCGTACCTCGACGCCTACCGCTCGCTCGCGATCGGCACGAAGCGCGACGGCGACCGCACGACGCTGCGGATCGTCGCCGCCCTGCGCTGAGGCGCCGAAGCGCAGCGGCTCGGCGACGGAGGCGGCTGGCTATCGTGCCGCGGATGCTCCGCCGCCTCGCCCCCGGAGGCCCGACGTCCCTGCCGGCCCTCGCCGCCGTGCTCGCGCTGGTCGCACTGGCGGCCGGCTGCGGGAGCCAGCCACGCAGGCTCGAGGCGCCCAAGCTCGGCAGCGCCGGCAGCCAGCCGAACGCCCCCCAGCAGCTCGGCTTCCCCGGCTTCGCGACGAAGAACACGACGCGCGTCGGCGGCGCCGACGCCGTCGCCAACGCGGCGGCTGTGGCGCGTGCGGTGTACCCGGGGGGTGCGCCGGGCACGCGCCCGCGCGCGGTCGCGCTCGTCGACCAGAACGCGTGGCAGGCGGCGCTCGCCGCCTCCGTCCTGATGAGCGCCCCGCTGCGCGCCCCACTGCTGCTGTCCGACGGCGGCAGCCTGCCGGGGGCCAGCAGCGACGCGCTCGGCGCGCTCGCGCCGACGGGTGCCTCGGAGCTGGGCGGCGCCCAGGTCGTGAACGTCGGCGGCGCGCCCGCTCCCGCCGGCTACCGCTCCACCACGATCGCGGGCAGCGACCCGAGCGCCCTCGCCGCCGCGATCGACCGCTTTCAGAGCGCAGCGGTCGGCCACGCGAGCCGCGCGGTCGCGATCGTCTCCGCCGACGCGCCGGCGTACGCGATGCCCGCCGCCGGCTGGGCTGCGAAGACCGGCGACCCGCTGCTGTTCGTGCACCGCGACACGATCCCGGGCCCGACGTTCGCGGCGCTGCAGGCTCACCGCAAGCCGCGCATCTACTTGCTCGCGCCGCCGTCGGTCGTGGGGACCAGAGTCGAGCAGGCGCTGAGAGCGATCGGCAGCGTCACGCGGATCGCGGCCCCCGACCCCGTGCGCTCGGCGATCGCCTTCGCCCGCCTGCGCGACGGGCTCGACGGCTGGGGCGTCGACGATCCCGGACACGGGCTCGTGTTCGCCAACGCGCACGACACGCTCGACGCCGCCGCGGCCGCGCCGCTGTCGGCGAGCGGCACGTACGGCCCGCTGCTGCTGGTCGACCGCGCGGACACGCTGCCGCTGCCCGTCGGGCAGTACCTGCTCGACATCCAGCCGGGCTACACGCAGGACCCGGCCCGCGGCGTCTACAATCACGGCTGGCTGATCGGCGACGAAACCGCGATCTCGCTTCCGGTCCAATCCCGCATCGACAGCCTGCTCGAGATCGCCCCCATCCAGACGAGCGCCAGCCCATGAGCCAAGCCGAGCATCCCGATCGCCTGTCCCCCGCCCACGACGTCACGGTCGAGGACGTGCGTCAGCTGATGGGCGCCTCCACCCCCCACTTCGCACTGCAGTTGCGCGAGCGCATCCGGCGCCTGATTCGCGACCTGCCCGCCGGCCATCCCGCGCGCGCCGAGGGCGAGCGCGAGATCGCCCGGCTCGACGCGCTCGCGCTCGCCGGCGAGGTGCGCGGCGAGCCGGCCGACATGGCGACGCTCGCCAGCGTCGCCGACCCTGCCTGAACCGGCCGCCCCGGCTGGGATCCCGGGCAGCGCGCTGCCCGGGCCGTTTCCCGTCGGCGCCTATGCGGACCGGCTGCGCGAGCGGCTGCGTGCGTTCGCGCACGTGCAGATCTTCGGCGAGCTGTGGAACCTGCGGATGAGCAGAGCGTCCGTGTACTTCGAGCTGCGCGACGGACGCGGTGCGCTGCCGTGCGCGATGTGGCGCAGCGACTTCGACGCGCTCGGCGTCGACCCGGCGGACGGCGCGCAGGTGGTGATCGCCGGCGGCTGCGACTACTACCCCGGGAGCGCGACCTCCTCCCCGTCGTTCTCGTTCCGCGCGAACGACCTGCGCGTCGCCGGCGAGGGCGACCTGCTCGCGCAGGTCGAGCGACTGCGACGGCAGTTCGCAGCGGAGGGCCTGCTGGAGCCGCAGAAGCGACTGCCGCGCCCGCTGCTGCCGCACACGATCGGCGTCGTCACGGGCGAGGGCGGCAAGGCGCGCGACGACGTGCTCGCCGGCCTGCGCCGCCGCGGCTGGGGCGGCCGGCTGGTGTGGGCGTTCGCACCCGTGCAGGATCGCCACGCCGCGCCGGCGATCGCGCAGGCGCTGCGCGACCTCGCCGCGATCGAGCAGGTCGAGACGATCGTCGTCGCGCGCGGCGGCGGCTCGCTCGCCGACCTGTTCGCCTTCTGCGACGAGGCGCTGTGCCGCACGGTCGCGCTGCTGCGCGTGCCGGTGATCGCGTCCGTCGGGCACCACACCGACCGCACGCTGATCGACGACGTCGCCGCCGTCTCCTGCTCGACGCCGACGCACGCCGCCGAGGCCGCCGTGCGGCTCGACGTGAACGAGGCGCGCGCGGCGCTGCTGCGCGAGGCGCGCCGGCTCGACCTGCACGGCCGCCGCGCCGTCGTCTCGCGCGCCCGCACGCTCGCAGCGCTCGCGCGGGCGCCGGCCGAGCACGTCGCGCGCCACCGCCGTGCGCTGCACCAGCTGCTGCGCGAGCTGCGCGCGAGCGCCCGGCGCGGCGTCGCGCGCGAGCGCGCGTCGAACGCGACGCGGCTGGTCGTGCTGCGCCGCAAGGCAGAGGCGGCGAGAGTCGACCGCGCCCGGCGCCGCGGCGAGCTGGAGCAGTTGCTGCTGGCGCTCGCCGCGCACGACCCGGAGCGCACGCTCGCGCGCGGGTACGCGCTCGTGGAGGATCCGTCCGGCGAGCTGGTGACGGGCGCGGCCGAGGCGCGCGCAGCCGGCGCGCTGGCGCTGCGCTTCCACGACGGACGCGTCCGGGCAAACGTCGAGGATGCGCCGTCATGAGCGACGAGCAGCCGACGCCCGAGCCCGCCAGCTACGAGGCCGCGAGCGCGCGCATCGAGGAGATCGTGCGCCGGCTCGACTCGGGCGAGGCCGGCCTGCGCGAGACGCTCGAGCTGGTCGCCGAGGGGCGCCGGCTGGTCGAGTGGTGCGCCGGCGAGCTGGAGGCGGTCGGCAGAGGGCTCGAGGAGCTGCGGCTCGAGGAGCTGGTGGCGCGGCTCGAGCGCGGCGGCGAGCCGGAGCGCTAGGCTCAGCGCCGATGGGGACCTACGACCTGCTCGCCGACCTGCCGCTCGTGGTCGAGTCCTACGCGCTCGAGGCGCTCGAGCGCGACGTCTCCAGCGGCTTCCGCCGCCAGTCGACCGTGATCCACCTGCAGGGCGGCGGCGAGGAGGGCATCGGCGAGGACGTCGTCTACGACGGCGAGGACCACGACCACCTGCAGGCCGCCGGCGCGTATCTGGATCTGGCAACCGGCGGCGAGACGACGCTCGGCGACTTCTGCGCGCGGATCGACGCGCTCGACCTGTTCCCCGTCGAGCCGGTGCGCGGCGAGGTCTCGCGGCTGTACCGGCGCTGGGCGTTTCACTCCGCCGCGCTCGACCTCGCGCTGCGCCAGGCCGGCAGGCCGCTGCACGCGGTCGTCGGGCGCACCCCGCGGCCGGTCGTGTTCGTCAACTCGCGGCGGCTGCCGGAGCAGGACGGGAGCGCCTCGCTCGACGAGCTGCGAGGCCTGCTGGAGCGCTACCCGACGCTGCGCTTCAAGCTCGACCCGACGCCCGCCTGGGACGACGCGCTGGTCGCCGCGCTCGCCGCCACCGGCGCGGTCGACTCAGCCGACTTCAAGGGCCTCTACAGAGGCACCGTCGTCGACAACCCGGCCGACCCGGCGCTCTACCGCCGCGTCGCGGAGGGCTTCCCCGACGCATGGCTGGAGGACCCGGACCTCAGCGCCCCGGGCATCGACGAGGTGCTCCTCCCCCACCGCGCCCGCGTCACGTGGGACGCGCCGATCCACTCGATCGCCGACATCGAGGCGCTGCCGTTCGCGCCGCGGATGGTGAACATCAAGCCGTCGCGCTTCGGCGGGCTGGAGCGCCTCTGCGCCGGCTACGACTATTGCGCCGAGCACGGCATCGGCGCCTACGGCGGCGGGCAGTTCGAGATCGGGCCGGGACGCGGGCAGGCGCAGTACCTCGCCTCGCTGTTCCACCCGGACACGCCGAACGACCTCGCGCCGGCCGGCTACAACCTCACCGACCCGCCCGACGGCCTGCCGGCCAGCCCGCTCGCGCCGCGCCCGTCGGCGACCGGCTTCCGCTGGGACGGCTGACCCGGGGCGAATCCCCGGCCGCGCCGACCTCAGGCGCGCGTGGACACGCTCCCGCGCCGCCTGCGCCGCCTCCCGCCCGCCCCGCTGCCGCCGCCGCTGAACCGCTGCGACGTGCGCTGCGCGCGCGGCCCGCTCGCACGTCTGCTCGGGCTGGTGGGCCTGCGCGGCCTGCCGGCACACGCCGGGCTGCTGCTGCCGCGCACGCGCTCGGTCCACACGTGCGGGATGCGCTTCGCGCTCGACCTCGTCTGGCTCGACGGCGACGGACGGGTCGTGCGCCTCGACCAGGCCGTGCCGCCGTGGCGCGTGCGCAGCTGCCGCACCGCATGTGCCGTGGTGGAGCTGCCTGCCCGCACCGATCCCTAGTGTTCGGTTGACTGACGAGTCAACACGAGGAGCATTCGGTGGAGGAACGGCTGGGAATCGCTGGGTCGGGCGCGATCGCCTGCGGGTTGGCCGCAACGGCGGCGCAGCACGGCGAGGTGCTGCTGTGGGCCCGCTCCGAGAGCTCCGCGGAGCGCGCGCGCGGCGCCGTCGCAAAGTGGTGCGGCAAGCTGAGCGAGGAGCCGATCGCCGATCGCGTGACGGTCGTCTCCGACATCGCCGAGCTCGCGTCCGCGACGTTCCTCGTCGAGGCGACGGCGGAGGACTACGACGTCAAGGGCGGCGTGCTGGCGGAGCTGGGCCGCATCTCCTCCGACGACGCGGCCATCGCGACGACGACGTCCTCGCTGTCGGTGACGAAGCTCGCGCAGGCATCGGGCCGCCCGGACCGCTTCGTCGGCCTGCACGTCTTCAACCCGGTGCCGAAGATGGCGCTCGTCGAGCTTGCCTACGCGCCGGAGGCGGTCCAGCCGGTCCGCGAGCGCGCCCGCGCGCTGTGCGCGGCGCTCGGCAAGACGGCCGTCGAGGTGCCGGACATCGCCGGCTTCGTCGTCAACCGCCTGCTGTTCCCGTATCTCTTCAGCGCCGTCGAGCTGATGGAGCAGACGGGCCTCGCGCCGAGCGCGATCGACGAGTGCATGCGGCTCGGCGCCGGGCACCCGATGGGGCCGCTGGCGCTGCTCGACTACGTCGGGCTCGACGTCTCGAAGGCGATCGGCGAGGCGATCGAGTCGCCCGTGCCGCAGACCGTCGAGCAGCTCGTCGCCGCCGGCCATCTCGGCAAGAAGACCGGCAGAGGACTGCACGACTACGCCCGATGAGAGGACTCTCAGGGGCTGCTTAGGGTCGCTTCACGTCGCACGCGCATACTGCTCCGTGCGACGTACCTCACAGCAGCACCTCCTCCTAGCAGCACGAAGCCGGCCCGCGCGAGCGGGCCGGCTTCGTTGCGAGGCGGACCCACCAGTCCACCACTCTCTCTCCTCCTCCAACCGCCGGCGAGCCGGACGATCGTTCCGGCAAGGTAGCGCGTTGTGAGCTTTGTTGCGTTTTGACCAGCTTTTCGCCCTCCGGTCAGCGCAAGCGCAGACCTGCGGGCGACGTCACGGCCGCCGCTCGGAGATCCGCACCGCCTCGATGCGGTTCTCGCGCACCGATTCGACGCGGATCGAGAAGCCGTTGGCGGCGATCGTGTCACCGCGCTTCGGCAGCCGCCCCAGCTCGGCGAAGACGAAGCCGCCGACCGAGTTGTAGGCGTCGGTGTCGACCGGGAGCTCAAGGCCGTAGTCCTCGAGGTCGGTGACCGCGACGTGGCCGCGCACGAACCAGTCGCCGTTCGGCAGCCGGCGCACGCCCCCGGCGGTCGGGTCGGTCTCGTCGGCGATCTCGCCGACGACCTCCTCGACGATGTCCTCGACCGTCACGACGCCGGCCGTGCGGCCGTACTCGTCGACGACGACCGCGAGCGAGCTGCGCTGGCGCTGCAGGTCGGCGAGCAGGTCGTCGAGCGGCTTCGTCTCCGGAACGATCGGCGCGTCGCGCACGAGCCCCTCGATCGAGGCGTCCGGGCCCTGCTCCATCAGCACGCGCGCGAGCGAGTTCGCGTGCACGAGCCCCTTGATGCGGTCGGTGTTCTCGTCCTCGGTCACGACGAGGCGCGTGTGGCCGGACTCGACGCAGCGCTTCAGCGCCGCTTCGGCCGACTCCGACACGTCCACGGTGACGACCGCGGGGATCGGCGTCATCACCTGGCGCGCCTCCTGCTCGTGCAGGTGGAAGACGCCGGCGAGCATCCCCGCCTCCCCCTCGTCGAGCTTGCCGCCGGTGTAGGACTCGGCGATCAGCTGCTTGAGCTCCTCCGGCGTGCCGCCGGCCTCCTGCCCCACGAGCGGCTCGACGCGCAGCAGCCGCAGGATCCCGTTCGAGGCGCGGTTGAGCAGACTCACGAACGGGTGGAACGCGCGCGCGAACAGGTGCAGCGGACGGGAGATCCGCCGCACGGTGCTGTCGGGGCGCTGGATCGCCCACACCTTCGGCACCTGCTCGCCGACGGTGATGTGGACGGCCGTCACGATCACGTACGCGATGAAGATCGAGATCGCGGCGGCGACGCCGTGCGAGAGGCCACCGAAGGCAGGCTCGAACAGCTTCGCGAGCGCCGGCTCGCCCAGGAAGCCGATGCCGATCGAGGCGAGCGTGACGCCAAGCTGGCAGGCCGACAGGTACTCGGTGATCTCCGCCAGCTCGGCCAGTGCGACTCTCGCGCCCGATTCGCCCTGCGCGGCGGCCTCCTCGATGCGCGAGCGGCGCGCGCGCACGAGCGCGAACTCGGCCGCGACGAAGAACCCGTTGATCGCGACCAGCACGAGCAGGGCGACCAGCAGCAGCGCGGTCATCGCGCCACGGCGGCATGTTGGCCGCTACTTCGGGACAGGTCGTCGTCGCTCATCGACTGGAGCGCGAACCGTAGCAGTCGCCCCCGCCGTCAGCCGACGGTGTCGAGGCGCTGCGCCAGCGAGAGGTCTGCGGCGGTGATACCGCCTTCCGAGTGGGTCGACAGCGTGAGCCGCACCTTGTTCCAGCCGTGCACCAGAATGTCGGGGTGGTGGTTCGCGTCCTCGGCGCACTCGGCCACGCGCTCGACGAAGGCGATCGCCGCCGCGAAGTCGGCGAAGCGCCACTCGCGCACGAGCGCATCGCCCTCTCGCGCCCACGCGCTGTCCTCCAGCGCGACCGTGACCTGCTCGTCGTTCAGCAGTGGCATATCGTCTCTCCCGTGATCGAGCTCGACCCGAGGCGGCTGCCATGCGGATCGTGAGCCTCGTCCCGTCCGCGACGGAGATCCTCTTCGCGCTGGGACTCGGCGACGACGTCGTCGCCGTCACCCATGAGTGCGATTATCCGCCTGCGGCGCAGGCGCTGCCGAAGGTGACGCGCGACGTGCTGCCGGCGGACCTCACGGCAGGACAGATCGATGCCGCGGTGCGCGCCCGCACCGACCAGGGCGAGGCGATCTACGAGCTCGACGCGGGAGCGCTGCACGAGCTGGCGCCGGACCTGATCGTCACTCAGGCGCTGTGCGCCGTGTGCGCGGTGTCGTTCGACGACGTGCGCGCGGTCGCGGAGCAGCTGCCGTCGCAACCGCAGGTGATCTCGCTCGACCCGCACACGCTCGGCGAGGTGCTCGGCGACATCCGCACGCTTGCCGAGGCGACCGGCCGCAGAGACGCAGGCGTCGCGCTCGTGCAGGAGTACGCCGCGCGGATCGACCACGTGCGGCTCGCGGTGCGCGACCGCCGGCGGCCGCGCGTCGCCGCGCTCGAGTGGCTCGAGCCGGTCTACGTCGCCGGTCACTGGACCCCGCAGATGATCGAGTATGCGGGCGGGCTCGACGTCCTCGGCATGCCGGGCGAGCACTCCGAACGGTGCTCGTGGGAGCAGGTCGCCGCCGCCGAGCCGGACGTCGTCGTGGTCATGCCCTGCGGCTACGACGCCGAGCGCGCCCACGCCGAAGCACTTCATTTTGGTGCGAAACTCGCGCGTCTTGGCGCCGGCGAGATCGTGGCGGTCGACGCAGCCGCCTACTTCTCCCGTCCGGGGCCGCGGCTGGTCGACGGGCTGGAGCTGCTCGCGCACCTGCTGCAACCCGAGTCAATACCCGAAGTTGCGGCCGCGAATCCCCTGGTAGTCGAGCTCTGACGGCTTAACACGTTCCCCCTGGACGAGCCGGTACAAGCACGTTTACCATCGGGGGATGCAATCCATCCGCGCAGGACGAATCGCGGCCGCAGCGGCCGCAGCAACCCTTCTCGCCACCGCCGCAGTCGCCCCGGCGGCCAGCGCGCCAGGCCTCACCACGTCGCTCAAGGCGAGCGTCACGCCCAACCATCTGGTGGGGCGTCTCACCCCCGGACGCGGCATGCCGATCACGCTCTCGTACAGAGCCACGATCAACCACCCGTCCGGCAGCCGCTACCGGCTGGAAAGAGTCGACGTGAAGTTCCCGGCCGGCGTCGGCAAGCCGAACGGCAACCTCTTCCCCTCGTGCAGCGCCGCGAAGCTGAACGCGGCCAACGGCAACCTCAGGGTCTGTCCGAAGGGCTCGAAGATCGGTAGAGGCATCGCCGTCGGCACCGCCGTCGACATCGGCGTCACGTCGAGCGGCGCGCTGACGCTCTTCAACGGCCCCGGCGGCAAGAGCATCACGTTCAACGTGAGCATCATCACGCCGGCGCTCATCAACGAGTCCTTCTCGGCGCCCCTGAAGAAGATCTCGGGCAGATACGGGTACTCGCTGTCGAGCCCGATCCCGAGTGAGCTTCAGAACATCCTCGACGGCCCGATCATCGTCAGAAGCATCTCGGTCACGACGGGCGCGACGATCGTCAAGAACGGCGTGAAGCGCGGCTTCATCGAGGCCTACAAGTGCCCCAAGAGCCACAAGGCGCCGCTGCACAGCGACTTCTTCTTCAACACCGACACCGGCCTCACGGCGACGTCGTCGGCGGACACGAACATCACCTGCCACTAGCGGCATAGACGGAAGTCCTTCGTCGACGGCGGCGCGCGAGAGCGCGCCGCCGTCGCGCGTTAAGCGACGGCGATGGCGGCGAGGAAGGCGGCGACGGCCAGCACGGCGCACGCCGCGAGCGAGGCGGAGCGCGGCAGGCGGCGGCGATCGCACTGGTCGAAGACCACGCCGACGAGGATCCCGCCGGCGAAGCCGAAGACATGCGCGCCGATCGCGATGCCGGGCGCCGCGAAGGTGAAGACGAAGTTCAGCACCGCGATCTGGATCAAGCCGGTCGACCACAGGTTGATCCCGCGCCGGCGCGCCTCGACGATGAGGGTCCCGAGCAGGCCGAAGATCGCGCCGGAGGCGCCGAGCGCCGGCGCGTGAGGCTCGAGCAGCAGGACGCCGAGCGACCCGCACACCAGCGACACGCCATACGCGCCGACGAAGCGCGCGCTGCCGATCGCCGCCTCGAGCGAGCGTCCGATGAACCACAGGAACACCATGTTCAAGCCGACGTGCACGATGCTCTCGTGCAGGAACCCGCTGGTGACGATCCGCCAGTACTCGTGCAGCTGGGAGACGAACGGCGCGTAGAGGATCCCGTGGTCGACGACGGTGCCGCTTGCATTGCTGATGCCGCCGCCGCCCGTCGCCAGCTCGGCGAGGTAGACGACCACGTTGATCGCGATGATGACCTGCGTCGCGATCGGCGCCGCCATCTCGTTCGCGCGCACGCGGTGCACGCGCGTGGTCTGGCGGGCGCACTCCGGGCAGCGCATGCCGACCGTCGTCGGCGTCATGCAGTCGGGGCAGATCGGCCGGCCGCAGTTCGAGCAGGAGACGCCCGTCTCGCGCGTCGGATGGCGGTAGCAGGTGGGCATCGCGGCGCGGACGGTAGCAGTCGGCGGTAACGCCGCCCTGAAGGCAACCGGCTTTCGCCGTCCGGCGGTCGCGAGCGACCGCCTCCGGCGACGTCACCCTTACAGCGAGGCGCTGATGAACGGTCTCGACGTCGGCGCCTGGCTGCCGCCGACGGGCTCCGCCGTCACGAGCACCGTCGTCACGTTCTGCACGCTCGGCAGCGCGACGCGCCCGCTGCCGCCGTGGCTGACGCTGAAGAGCGCGTCGGTCGGCGCCGGAGCGGCCGCACCGCGGCGCACCAGCCATACCTCGTAGACCTTGCCGGGCGGCGGCAGCGGCAGGCCGCGCACCTGCAGCGTCGCGACGCCTCCGCTCTCGACGACCGTCGCCGCTCCACGCGGCGCCGCAGGATCGCTGACGGCCGCCTGCACCGTGCGCACCTGCACGACCGTACGCGTGGTCCCGCCGTTCGTCGCGCTGCCGACGCCGAAGCCGACCGCGATGCCAACCACCGCCGCCGCGGCGCCCGCGGCGAGCGCGAACGAGCGGCCGAACGGGAAGCTGAAGCGGCGCCGCGGAGCCGGGCTCGGTCTGTCGGCCGCAGGTCCGGCGGCGCGCAGCACCTCGGCCTCCGCGCGGACCGTCTCCAGCAGGCGGTCGCGCAGCTGGGACGGCGGTGCGACCCGAGGCACCGCAAGCGGCAGCGCGTCGGTCACGAGGCGCAGGTCGGCGACGTCTTCGCGGCACCGCGCACAGGTGGCGAGATGCGTCTCGAACTCGCGGCGCTCCGCGTCGGAGAGCGCGCCGAGCAGGAAGGCGGCGACGGTGTCGGCGTGGTTGCAGCGCTCGCTCATGGCAGCACCTCCGCGGGCGGCGCGAGCTGCCCGCGCATCTTCTCCATGCCGAGCCGCATGCGGCCCTTGACCGTGCCGATCGGCACACCCAGCATCTCGGCGATCTCGCTTTGCGTGAAGCCACCGTAGTAGGCCAGCTCGATCGCGCGCCGCTGGTCGTCCGGCAGGCCGTCGAGCGCGCCGCGCACCTCGTGCATCTCCTCGCGCCGGGCGACCTCCAGGTCGGTCCGGTCGCTGGACTCGAAGCGCTCCTCGATCCCCTCGTCCGAGGCGCGGTGGCGGTCCTGCACGACGCCGCGCCGCAGCGTGTCGATCGCGCGGTGGTGCGTGATGCCGAGGATCCACGTGCGCACGCTGCCGCGGCGGCGGTCGTAGCGCGCCCCGCTGCGCCAGATCGACAGGAACGCCTCCTGCACGACCTCCTCGGCGAGCTGGCGCGCGCCGCACATGCGGTAGGCGAGCGAGAAGGCGGCGCCGGCGTGGCGGTCGTAGACGACCTCGAACGCGGCAGCCTCGGCGCGCTGCACGAGCTGCATCAGATCCTCGTCGGCGAGGTCGCGGAAGGAGGGGCGATGGGCGGCGCGTCGGTCGGGCATCGGTCACTCGGTTTACGCGGTCCGCCGCCGCGCGGATCAAACCGCGCCGGACCGGTGGCCGGCTGAACGAGCTTTCGCCTTCCGGCGAACCGGCTTTCGCCGTCCGGCGGTCGCGAGCGACCGCCTCCGGCGACGTCACTTACGGCAGCAGCCTACGAGCCTCGTCGGCCAGATCCCGCACCGTGCGCTCGGCGAAGTCGAGCACGCCGGCCGACTGGTCACGGCGGCGACGATGGCGGCCGCGCACGCGCAGCACGACGAGGGCGGCGCCGGCGCCCGCGCCGACGACCGCGGCGGCCGCCGGGCGCACCCAGTTGCGCGGGTCGCGCATCGCCGACAGCTCCCACGCCTCGAGCTCGTCCGCGGCCAGCTCGGTCAGGTTCACGAGCGTGCGCTCGAACCGCGCGGCCATGTCCTCGGGCGGGTCGACCGGGTGCAGCGCCGCGCGCAGGCGCGCCTCGAAGTCGGTCGTGCTCATCGCTCCGCAACCTCCGCCGCCGCGGGCGGGCGGGCGCTGTTCTGCTCGCCGACGATCCCTTCGAGCTGCTTGATCGCGCGGTGCAGCAGCACCTTCGTCGCACCGTCGCTGCGGCCGAGGGCGCGCGCGATCTCGCGGTTGTCCATGCCGAGCGCGAAGCGCATGATCAGCGCCTCGCGGCGATCGTCGGGCAGCTGCTGGACGCCGGCCAGGATCTCCTCCAGCTCCTCGCGATCCTCGACCAGCCGCTCGGTCGTGTGCGGCGCGCTGATCACCGCCGCGTCCTCGATCGCGGACTCCGGCCGGCGGGCGCGGTCGCGGTAGTAGTTGGCGGCGAGGTTGTGCGCGATGCGGATGAGCCACGGGCGCAGCGGGCGGCCGTCGGACTCGCGCAGCGCGCGCTCGTAGTGGCGGTAGGCCTGCAGGAACGTCTGCTCGGTGAGGTCCTCCGCGTCGTGGTGGTTGCCGACGCGGTAGTACGCGTAGGAGTAGACGTCGCGCAGGTGCGTGCGGTACAGCTCGGAGAAGCTGCGGTCGAGCTCCGACTTCGAGAGGGGCTGAGGATCGGGCACCGCATGCGCAGTATCCCCGTTCGCGGGCGCGTGCGGTGATCGGCCGCGGCGCGCATCGGCTCAGGCGGCGCGGGCCCTTCGCGGGCGGCGGGTCGGCTTGGTGATGGCCGCGGTCCAGTCCTCCGGCTCGACGCGGCCCTCGACGAGCTCGGCGAGGCCGAGCGTCGCCGGCGCGGCGAGCTGCGCCTCGCGCAGGCGTGCCGCGAGCAGCGGGACCGTGTCGACCGCCTCGACGGCGTGGCCGAGCGCGGGGCCGATCTCGCCGGCCGGAACGCCCCGGCCGAGCAGCTCCCCGGCGCGCCGGTTGCGGCTGCCATCCGCGACGACGGTGGCGACGAGGTCCCCCGCCCCGGCGAGGCCGGCGAACGTGTCGGGCGCCGCGCCGAGGCGGCGCGCGAGCCCGTCGATCTCGGCGAAGACCTTGCCGGCGGCCGCGCCGGCGACGTTCGGGCCGGCCGTCGCGTTCGCGGCCGCGGCGGCGAGCACGGCGGCGTTCTTCGCGCAGCCGGCCAGCTCGACGCCGGCGACGTCGCGCGTGGTCTGGACGTCGAAGCCGGCGCCGGCGAGCACGCTCGCCAGCTCGTGCGCGAACGCGTCGTCGGGCGTGGCGAGCACGACGGAGGCGCCGGACGTGAGCGCGTCCGCCGCGTGCGACGGGCCGGCGAGCGCGGCGACCGTGCGCGCCTGCACGCGCTCGGCGGCGTAGGCCGACGGGAGCGTGCCGAGCGGCGGCACGAGCCCCTTGGAGACGACCAGCACGCCGGCGCGCTGGGGGATCTCGCTGCCGTGCGCGGCGAGCACGGCCGGCAGGTCGCGCGCCGCGACCGCGAGCACGACGACGTCGTGGACGGCCAGCTCCAGCTCGGCGGCGTGGCACGGTCTGACCCGCTCGGGCAGCGCGACGCCGGGCAGGTAGCGCTCGTTGACGCGCGTGACGCTCAGCGCCTCGGCCTGCTCGCGCGAGCGGCAGCCGAGATCGACGTCGAGCCCGGCGCGCGCGAACGCGACCGCGAGCGCGGTGCCCCATGCGCCCGCGCCGACGACGGCCGCGCGGCGCAGCGGCGAGATCCCGCCGAGCCACTCCCACTGCAGCATCACGCACGGCCAGATGCGGTCGGTGACGGCCTGCGCCAGCTCGCGCGACGGCGACTCGACCTGCGGGAACGTGAGCGGGCGCCCGGCGCGGATGCGCACCTTGTGCGGGCGGATCCGCCAGCCGCGACGGATCTCGGTCGTGCCGATCACCGCGACCGGGACGATCGGGGCGCCGGACTCCAGCGCGATCCGGCCGACGCCGCGCTTGGCGGGGCCGGGCGGCCCGGGCCGCACGCGCGTGCCCTCGGGGAAGATCAGCACGCAGTCGCCGCGCGCGAGGATCGCCTTGGCCGTGTCGACCATGTCCTGGTCGGCGTTGCCGCGGTCGACGGGGAAGGCGCCGAGCGCGTTGAGCAGCCATCCCTGGAGGCGGTTGGCGAACAGCTCCTTCTTGGCGACGTAGTAGATCGGCCGCCGCGTCATCGTGCCGATCACGAACGGGTCGAGGAAGCTGCGGTGGTTGGCCGCGAAGATCACCGGCCCGTCGGCCGGGATGTGCTCGCGCCCGATCCGCGAGAGGCGGAAGTAGAGGTGGAAGAACGGCTGCAGGACGCCGCGCACCAGCCAGTACACGATCGGGTTCACGCCACGCTCGCGTGCACGCCGATGCAGTCGCTCCAGATCCATTCCGCCGTTACGTACCCTCGGCGCGGGGGCGCGTTACAGTCGCGGGCATGGCGCTCGAGCGGCCGGACCGCGGACGGATCCTGCAAGGCGCGCTGGCCGGCGCGGTCGCGGCTGGCGCGTGGGCGCTGCAACAGCCGCTCGACAAGCGTGCGTTCGGCTGCGGCTACGACGACGTCGAGCTGCTCGGGCGGGCGCTGCTGCCGCGCGCGCCGCGACGCCGCTGGTACCCGGTCGGGCTCGCGCTGCATGTGCAGAACGGTGCGCTGTTCGGGGCCGTCTACGCGGGCGTGCTGGCGCCGCGGATGCGCGGCGCGGTGCCGCCGGCGCTGCGCGGGCCGCTCGTCGCGCAGGTGGAGAACTTCGGCCTGTGGCCGCTGGGCCGGCTCAGCGACCGCTTCCATCCGGCGCGCGCCGCGCTGCCGCGGCTGGCCGGCAATCGCCGTGCGCTCGCACAGGCCACGTGGCGGCACCTGCTGTTCGGGGTCGTGCTCGGCGAGCTGGTGCGGCGGCGCGACCGGCGGCAGTAGCCAGGGCGGGCGCCACGGAGAGGTGCCCCGACCCGGAGGCCGGGGCACCGCCGTGACGGCGTCCGTTGGGGGTGACGGACGCGTCGACAGGGATCCACGTGGCGTGCCGGGTCAGACCTGGGGGACGCCTCACGGACCCCTTCGACAGGGGAAAATACCCCCTGCGCGACTCATTTTGACCGCTCTCGCGGGTGGAAAGCAAACGGGAACCGCACAAGAGTTCTCGCGGTGCCTCCAACCATCGACGCCGAGCTGCGCGCGCTCGCCGCGGCGATCCGCGAGATCCGCGCCCGCCAGCAGCTCTCGCAGGAGCGCGTCGCGGCGAAGGGCGGCGTCGGCCGCAAGTACGTCGGCGAGCTCGAGCGCGCCGAGATCACGCCCTCCTTCGCCTCGCTCGTCGCCATCGCCACCGGCCTCGACGTGCCGCTGTCCGAGCTGATCCGCGTCTACGAGGACCGGCTGCAGGCGATGCGCGGGTCCGGCGCGAACGGGGCGAGAGCGACGGGCGGCGACTGAGCCGCTCCACCGGCGCACTGCAGGCGGCCGACCCCATTCCATCCTCTAGGCTGGACGAGCCTCGCCGGGGTAGCTCAGCTGGTAGAGCAGTCGCCTTGTAAGCGACAGGCCACGGGTTCGAATCCCGTCCCCGGCTCTCGGTACTCAGGGCGATGCGGTTGCGCCTTCCGCGCCATCGGATACCTTCCGGCCATGACGTACACCCAGGTGATCGACCAGATCAGCGCACGCCTCGCGAGAGCGGCGCCGCCGAGATCCCGCGTGCTGCTGTTCGGCTCCCACGCGCGCGGCGCGGCCACCGAGGACTCCGACTTCGACGTCCTGGTGATCGAGCCCACTGTCGCGAGCCCGATCTCCGAGGCGGTGCGCCTGCGCCGCGAGCTGCGCGGCCTCGGCGTGCCGATCGACGTCATCGTCATGGACGAGGCGAAGGCCAAGCGGCGAGCGGCCGTGCCGGGCACGATGGTCGAGCGCGCGCTGCGCGAGGGCCGCCTGCTTGCCCAGACCTGAGCACGTCGACCTCGCGCACCTGCTGCTGCGCAAAGCCCGAGGCGACCTCGCCGTCGCCCGGCTGATCGCCGCCGACCCCGACCCGCACGACGACGCGATCGGCTTCCACGCCCAGCAAGCCGTCGAGAAGGCGACCAAGGCCGTGCTCGCCTTCTCGCAGGCTCCGGCGCCGCGTACCCACGACCTCGCCTACCTCGTGGAACTGCTCGCCACCCACGGCATCGAGGTGCCCGCGACGATCGCCGAGCCCGAATGGCTCAGCCCATGGGCGGTCACGACCCGCTACGACGACCTCGACGACACCCTCGATCGCCACGCAGCCATAGACGCCGCGCAAAGCGCGATCGACTGGGCGCAGGAACTCCTGCGGCAAGATTCCTGCGACGAAGGCTGAGTGCGGGCAGGTCCCGCACAGGATCGACCGCTCAGCAGCGCGACCGTGCCCACCATGAATGGACCGATGACCTACTCGATCTTCGATACCGGGAATCTCGTCGTGTCCTTCGACCGGGCCGACGAGGCGCAGTTGGCCTTCGAGCGCATCGTGCGCGAAAGCGCGGCAGCGCCCGATCGCCTGTTGCTCGTCGCCTTCGACGACGACGGCAACGCCGTCGGCGACTACGCGCCGGGCGACCGGCTGCCCCAAGCCGCATAGCCGAAGCGGACGGCCTGCTCAGACGTCGGGGTAGTACGCGCGCAGGCCGTCGAGCTGTCTTGCGGGGATGACGGCGGCTCTGACGGAGTCGAAGTAGGCGGCGTCGTGGGTGAGCGTGTCGGGCTCGGGGATCGTGACGGGCTGCGTCTCGACCGTGTGCGTCAGCTCTGGGTGCAGGGTCGGGTCGTCCCCGGGCTTGTCCGGGTGCAGCGCCACGAGCGCGTCCTCGCCGCCCTCGCGCTCGATCGCGGCGGCGCGCGCGGCGCCGGGATCGCGACGCGCGTCCTCGAGCGCTCTGAGGATCTCGGGCCAGCTCATGTCGGCGTCTCTGACGCGTTCGTCGCGCAGCGTGATCGTGCGTCTCAACGTCGGACTGACGTCGATCGGCTCCGGGTTGACCGCGTTCGCGCCGCGCATCAGCTCGTCGGTTCCGTACAGCGGGTAGCCGTTGACCGCGACGAGCAGCACGTCGGGCTCGGTGCTCTCGATCAGCGTGCGGTGGACGCTCTCGCCCGGCCGCTCACGCATGACGCTGAAGTCGGCGCGCAGTCTGGGCTTCAACCGGCCGATTCTGTCGCTCCAGCCGAGCGCGTCAGCGGGGTTGCACGTCACCATCGCGCACAGCTGTTCGTCTCTGAATGCTCTGCTCGCTCTGTTGTACAGGTCCGCGACCTTCAGCTCGCCCAGCAGGTTCTTGGAGCCCGACGGCGACCAGTCGGCGCCGAGGCAGATGCGCAGGCCGCTGTCGTGCGCCGTCGCCACATCGGTGGTCTCGCCGTAGAGCCAGATGTTCGAGAACGGCGACCAGACCACGGAGCCGCCGTGCGGGCTCCACGCGCCGAACTGCGGCGCGTGCAGCGCGGTCGCATGGATGCCGAGGAACTTCGGCTCCAGCAAGCCGTTCGCGGACACGTTTTCGAAGTCTCTGATCAGGGTCTCGGCCGTGCCCTCGGCGAGGTGGTAGAGGTACGCGTGGCCTTCGTCGAGATCTCTCTTGGCGGCCGTGAACTGCGCACGGGAGTCGAGTCTGAGCACCGACTGGTTGACGCTTCTGCTGCCGGTCCCGAACGTCTCGAACTCGACATTGCGGACCATCCAGCCCTCGAACGGGGTCGCGACCTTCGTGCTGCCCTGAATCGCGGTGACGCCGCCGACGACGGCCTTCGTCTCGACGTACTTGAGCACGGCCTTGCCGTCGGCGTGGCAGAGCGCGTTCGCCGGCAGGGAGATGTCCGTGTGGTAGGGCGGGAAGCCGTTCCGCCACGTGCCGCTCGTTCTCCACGGTCTCGTGCGGCCGGGCGGGACCCACAGCGGCAGGCAGTTGTACGCGATGTGGTTGTGGAGGTCGATCAGGCCCGGGTAGACGACTCCGCCGGTGTCGACCGTCGTCGCACCGTCGAAGCCGGCCGGCGGCGGGTCGGTGCGTCTCTGCACCGCCTGGATGATGCCGTCGCGGTCGACGTAGAGGGCGCCGTCGGGAATCTCCTGCGCGACGGCCGGGTCGTCGCTGAACGTGACGAGGTGGCCGGTCACGACGAGCGCTTGCGGCAGCAGCGGGTCCTGCGGTCCGGGTCCTCTCGGCGACATGCGCCGGACCCTATCTACTTAAAAACTGTTTGACTACTCCTTGCTTTTTAACTGATCGACCACATAGGGTCCGGTGCGATGGCGCATCCGTTCGACCCCGGACCCGTCGCCGAGCCGTTCAGATCGCTCGCGCAGGCCTACCCCGGCGCCGAGACCTACCCCGCCGACAGCTTCCGCGTCGAGTGGGGGCCGATCTTCCACCGCGGCCGGCTCGACGGCAGCGCGCGCGTGCTCGTGATCGGGCAGGACCCGGCAGCGTCCGAGGACGTCACCCGCCGCATCCTCGTCGGCGCCGCCGGCCACCGCATCCAGGGCTTCCTCGCGAAGCTCGGGATCGACACGAGCTACGTGATGGTCAACACATTCCTCTACTCCGTCTACGGCCAGCAGGGCGGCGAGCAGCACAAGGACGACGCGGCGATCGTCGCCTACCGCAACCGGTGGCTCGACGGGCTGCTCGCGAGAGGCGCGATCGAGGCGGTCGTCGCCCTCGGCGCGCTCGCCGACCACGCGTGGACGCAGTACCTCAGACACCCAGGCGCAGCGCCGGGCGCGGCGAGACTCCCCTACGCCCACATCACCCACCCGACGCAGCCGGAGAGCAGCTCCGGCAACGACCCGAGAAGACTCGCGGCCGCCACCAGAGCGCTGCTGCAGAACTGGAACGCGGCGCTGCAGCAGTTGCACCCGCAGATCACCCACCCCGACGCGAGCCGCCCGCTGGTCCTCTACGGCGACGTGTTCGCCGCCGGCGACCTCGCCGAGATCCCCGAGCTGGATCTGCCCGCCGGCGTGCCCGCGTGGATGCGCTCACCCGCCGCCTGGGCGCAGCGCACCGGCACGACCGCCGCGCAGAAGCGCGCGACGATCACCATCACGATCCCGGCCGGAAGCTAGCGCTTGCGGCCGCCCGGCCTACGGCCAGGCGGTCGCCGCTCTGAGTCTCGTCGTGCCTTCGGCCAGTTCGTCCCAGCCGGATCTCGTGCCGCCGTAGGACGAGCCGACTTCGGTGCCGGAGACGGGGACCGCCACTCTGGATCTTTCGCCGCTCGTCACGACGACTTCTTCTCTTTCGATGTAGGCGACGACGGTTCTCGCATTGAGACCCGCCCACGCCGACTGCCTGCCGAGCAGTTCGCCGATCTGCGAATGCGTGAGCTGCTGGATCGGCTCGCTCGTGCTCGAGAAGTATCTTTCGTACAGGCTCGCCGTCGCGTCGATCACCGGGTAGAGGACCGCGCCTTCGCCCCTGCTGGACTCGGCGAGGTTCGTCTGGTGGAAGTAATGCGGGCGCGGGTCGTTGCCCATGATGTGGCTGAATATCAGCTGCGATTCGAGTTCGACGATGTCTTCCCACCTCGCCGCGCTCGAGCGGCAGGTCGTCACTTCGGTGTTGACGCACACGCCACCCAATTCAGGCGGCAGGTACAGGTGGTTGTACTCGTCGACGAGCTGTTCTCTGGTCGCGACGTTGTAGTAGACGTTCGTCGGATAGCGCGGGATCGCGCGCGCCGGCCCGTCGACCCACGTCGCCCCGGCCGCGTACGTCGGACCTCTCGATTCGGTCGGCGTCACCGGGTACGGCTTCGATGCGTCGGTTGCGACGTATTCGACTCTCGCGCCTCTGAGCGCTTCGGCGAAGGCCGGGTTCTGACCGTAGGGCGAGAGCACCGCGCCGTTCACGCTGGGCGGCGTCGCGGCGCTGCCGCTGCCGCCTCTGTCGGTGTAGGCGACCGTCACCGGACCTTCGTCGGTGAACGCTCTTTCGGGCTGCGAGACCGTCGCGAGCAGCGCCCAGCTCCCGCCCGATCTGCGGCGGTAGACCTTGTACGTTCTCGCGTGGCAGATCGCTTCCCAGGTGAGTCTCACTTCGCTCGTGGTGCCGGTGGTCGTCGCGTTCGTCGTCGAGGCGACCGTCTCGCCGCCTTCGTCGGTGCCGGTGACGCCGTATTCCCACGTCGCCGCGGACAGCGTGCCGCCGGTCGCGCTGACGACGGCTTCGTCGACCTCCGGCGGGTCGATCGTGCCCGGGTTGCCGGGGATCAGGTTCGCCAGGCCGGAGTGCTCGCCGGTGACGAGCTCGGCGCCGTTGACGCTCAAGCCGGCTTCTCTGGCCCATCTGACGTTGTCGTTTATCTCGCCTTCGATGAATCTCTGCGTCGAGCAGTCGAGGTTCGGGTGGTCGTAGGTGTGGTCGATCCAGCCGAACGTGGACGCTCTTTCCCTGAACGTCGTGAGCAGCGGGTCGCTGCCGCCGTGTTCGGCTCTGTATTCGACGCTGCCGCCGCCATTGAAGACCATGTCGAGCCGCAGGCCCCTCGCGTTCGACCATTCGACCGCCCTCGTGACGTCTTCGGATCTCATCCGGACCGCGTCTTCGGGGTTGTAGTCGGTCGTGTGCGTCGTCGTGTTCCAGATGTCGTCCGGCAGGAATATGTCGTCGACCTGCATCTCGAGGTAGTTGCGCTGCGAGCCGAGGTAGGTGCCGCGCGTGACCCACGCGAGCTCGCCGTGGCGCAGCAGCTGCGACTGGATCTGGTACTGGTTGCCGTCGAATGTGCCGACCAGCTCTTCCCGGCCTTCGGCGTGTCTGTAGATGCCGAGCACCGAGTCGCCTTCGCCGTCGGTGACGAGCGTCGTGAAGTTGCCGGCTTCCAGCGGGGTCGAGTGGTAACCCCATGTCCCGCTGCCTATCGAGACCGGGCCTCTCAGGTACGGGAAGACGGCTTCGCCGGCGGCGGTGGCTCTGCCCGCGACGCCTTCGAACGCCCCGCCGGAGCTGGGCCAGTTGAGGCCGAATTCGGGCGCCGGGTAGACGTACTGGCTGATCTGCCGGACGTGGAAGGTCCTCTCGTATTCGGCGATCGCGGTCCACTCTTCCGAAGCGAGCGCGGAGAAGCAGCCGCCTTCTTCGCAGACCGGCAGGTTGCCGACCGCGACGACGATCGCCTGGTACCTGCCCTCTTCGACCCCGCCTTCGGTCCTCGACAGCGTTTCGGCCCTGATCGGCGTGTGGCCTCTTCTCGCGACGATCTCGTCGAACGGCACGCCCTCGCGCTTGAGCTGCGCCTCCCACGCCTGGAAGGTCGGTTCGGTCCCGGACGCGCCGAGCAGCAGGACGCGCAGGTCGACGCGCTGGGAGGCGCCGGCCGGCGCGCTCGCGAGCGCGAGCAGCGCGCAGCACGCGAACAGGACGATGACGGCGACGGTCGGCTTGGATCGCATGTACGACGCTCCCCCGGTGCGAGTTTGGACGGCGCATCCAGTCTCGCGGCGTAGGAGCCGCCCACCAATGGGCCAGGTGACCCGTTGTCGCGTTCAATCGACTGAACGACTGCTGAACGGGCCGTGCCGTCTGTTACGGTCGCGGCCGTGACGCGTCGCGCAGCGCCTCTGCTCGCCGTGCTGGCGATGCTCGCCGCCTGCGGCGCGGTCGCCCCCGGCGCCGACCCGCCGCGGCGCCCGCCGGCGCACGCCGCGTGGCAGTGGCAGCTCGACGGGCGGCTCGACACGCGCGTCCCGGCGCGCGTCTACGACGTCGACGGCGTCGACACGAGCCGCGCCGCCGTCGCACAGTTGCACCGCAGCGGCCGCTACGTCGTCTGCTACGTCGACGTCGGCACCTGGGAGCAGTGGCGCCCGGACGCCGGCCGCTTTCCGCACTCGCTGCTCGGCGCCCCCGACGGCTGGCCGGGCGAGCGCTGGCTCGACGTGCGCCGGATCGCGACGCTCGCGCCGTTGCTGCGCGCCCGCTTCGCGAGCTGCCGCGCGAAGGGCTTCGACGCCGTCGAGCCCGACAACGTCGACGGCTACGCGAACGACACGGGCTTCCCGCTGACCGCGGCCGACCAGCTGCGCTTCGACCGCTGGGTCGCGCGCGCGGTGCACGCGCAGCACCTGGACGTGGCGCTGAAGAACGACCTCGACCAGGCGCCCGCGCTCGCGCCCAGCTTCGACTTCGCGGTCCTCGAGCAGTGCTTCCAGTACCACGAATGCGCGAAGGCGCGCCCGTTCCTGCGCGCCGGCAAGGGCGTCTACGACGCCGAGTACGCGCTCGCGCCCGCCGCCTTCTGCACGCAGGCGCGCCGGCTCGGGATCAACGCGATGCGCAAGCGCCTGAGCCTCGGCGCCTGGCGCCAGCCCTGCTGATCCAGGGCGTCACCTGATCCACAGCGCCGTCGCGAGCATCCGCCCCGGCGAGCGCAGCCGCCCGATCAGCGGCGCGAGCGCGAGCAGCGTGCCGAACGCGCTGGCGACGCTGAGCGCGAGTCCCGGGATCTGCAGGTGCACCCAGCGGTCGATCGCCAGCTCGACGGCGAGGCTGGCGGCCGCCACGAAGAACGCCCAGCGCACGTAGCCGAGCGACTCGTGCAGGCTGACGAACAGGCACACGAGCGCGGCGCAGCCGAACGCGATGAACAGACCAAGACGGTCGGTTCCCTGCGTGCGCGCGCCGGCCGCGAGCACGAGCAGCGACAGCAGCGTCGTGACGCCGACGAAGCGCGCGAGCGCGCCGAGCAGGATCTGCGTCGCCGGACCGCGCGGGATCCGCCCGCCCGCCTGCGCGAGCGGCACGCCGCGCAGGCCCCGCGGGACGGCCGCGTGGAACTGCCACAGGTGGTAGCCGCCCCACAGGCTGCCGATCACCGACGGCACGAGCGCGAGGCCGGGGAAGGCGCCGTGCACGCCCCAGCCGAGGCTCTGGTCGCCGACGAGCAGGCCGCCGAGCAGCGTGCCGATCGCCCCGGCCGCGAGCGCGCGCCGCATCCGGCCAGGAGCCTCGGGCAGCGGCCCGCGCGCGGTGGCGACGGCGATCGCGCAGCCGAGCGCGACCGCGCTCGCGAGCCAAAAGAGCGAGCGCGCGGCCGGCACGTGGGTCGCCAGCGCGGCCGACTCTCCGACGACGAGCGCGGCGTACGCGAGCCCCCAGCCGCGCCGCGCGAGCAGCGTCCCGCCGACCCAGATCAGCACCAGCACGGCGGCGAGCGGGCCGACGCGCGGCACGAGCACGAGTGAGAGGAAGAGCGCGCCGGCCGCGAACAGCACGCGCCCACGCTCCTCCGCGAGACAGCGCAGGCCGCTGGGCCGCCCGAGGTAGCGGCTGCGCAGCGTCCACTGCAACCCGAGCGTCAGCGGCAGCGCGACGCGCAGCGCGTGCTCGAGCGTGACCGCGCCGAACTGCCGGCTCAACGGGCCGGCCCAGGTGGCGACGGCGACGATCGCGACGAGCAGCGCGACGCCCTCCGCGACGACGCTCTGGCGCCCTTCCTCTTCCTCGGCCTCGCGGCGGGGCGTCGCGGACGCGGGCTGCGCGCGCGCCGGCAGGACCGCGGGGTCGAGCGCGAGCGCGGCCTCGCTCGGCACGCCGCCCCATGCCTCCAACACGACGGCCGCCTCCAGCAGGTCCTGCGGCGGCCGGCCCAGGCGGGCGCTGACGATCCCGCCGGCCGGTGCGCCGTCGGGCTGCGACGGGGTCATGCCGTCGCCGCGGCGACGGCGCTGCCGGTCATCTCCCCGAGCAGCTCCCGGTAGCCGTCGAGGCAGCCGCGCTGGGTGTAGCGCTCGCGCACGCGCGCATGCGCCCGCCTTCCGAGCCGCTCCGCGAAGCGCGGGTTGCGCAGCAGCATCGCGACGCCGGTCGCGAGCCGCGCCACGTCGCCGGAGGGCACCACGACGCCGCAACCCCGCAGCACGTCCGGCACGCCGCCGACGCCCGTCGCGACGACCGGCCGGCCCTGCGCCATCGCCTCCAGCACCGCCATCGGCAGGCCCTCGGAGATGCTCGTCATCAGCACCACGTCGGCGCCGCGCACGACCTCCAGCGGCTCCCTCGTCGAGCCCATGAAGCGGAAGCGGTCGCCGAGCCCGAGCCGGCGCCGCAGCTCCTCGCAGGCGCGCGCGTACGCCTCCTGGCCGTTCGTCGCCGGCCCCCAGTACTCGAACTGCGCGTCGGGCACCTGCCGCGTCACCTCGACGGCCGCGTGCAGCATCGTCTGCACGTCCTTGAGCGGATCGATGCGGCCGACCGCGACGACCTTGCGGTTGCCCGGCGGCGGCGTGCAGTCGCCGGACGGTTCGATGCCGTTGTGGATCACGCGGATACGCTCCGGCGCGACGCCGAGCTTGCGCTCCCAGTGCGCGTTGGCCGCGGTCACCGGCGAGACCACGTCGGCGGCGGCGTACGTCGCGAGGCTGAGGCCACGCGCGAGCCGGCTGGCGACGAAGCGCTCGGCCGCCGGATCCCTGCCGCGGGCGGCCGCGAGGTATGCCTCGCGCACGTAGACGCCGTGCTCGGTCAGCAGCAGCGGCGTGCCGTGCAGCCGTCTGTGGACGATCGCGGGGATCGCCGCCCAGCCGGCCGCGGTCGTGTGCAGCAGGTCGGCGGGCGGCGTCGCGACGGCCGCGACGCGCGCGACCCAGTAGAGCCGCTGGTAGAGCCCGGCCGCGTCGACCGCGTCGAGCTCCGGCACCGGCCCCGCCTCGGGAGCGCCTTCGCACAGCACGTCGCGCAGCTCCTCCACGTACGCGCTCCACGCCTGCGGCGAGCGGAACGTCGCGCGCAGCTCGCCGGGGTGCCGGCGACACCACACGAGCGCGTCGGCGAGCGCGTCGCGGTCGGCGTGCCAACCGATCAGCGCACGCGCCAGCTCGGCGGGCAGCGAAGGCCGGCCGCCGCGCAGGCGGTCGCGGATCCAGCGCCGCCGCGGCAGCTCCTCGCTCCACACCTCGATCCGCCCCGCGAGCGAGGCGTGAGGCGGCAGATCGAACAGCTGCCGTGGCCGGCGGCCGCCCGCGCAGATGGGAAGGATCCTCCACGCGAACTCCGGAAGGCCGCCGACCACGAGATGACACCACGAGCTCACTCCGCCGACGGCGTAGGGGTAGGTGGCCTCGGTTGTCAGAAGAATCGAGGGTGCGCTCACGCGACCTCTTCGAGGTCGTCGCTCATCAGCGCGGCGGGGGTGGCGTCTTCGGCTCCGGGGAGGATCGACTCCAGGCGCAGGCGCAGCTCGCGCGCGCCGTGCTCGAGCTCCCGGCAGGCGTCGGCGAGCCCGTCGCGCAGCAGCATGCACTCCGTCAGCAGCTCCCACGGCTCGTCGCCGATGTCGCCTCCCGCCTCGCGCAGCAGCGGCAGCGCCGCGCGCACGCGCTCGTTCACGGGCCGCTCGGCGGCCCGCTCGCGCGCGACCCTCAGGCGGGCGTTCTCCTCGCGCAGCAAGGCAACCTCGGACTCCAGCTCCTCGACGGCCGTCGGCGGCTCCGCGCGGCGCACGCCGCCGCCGGCGGCCCGCAGCCACCGGTGCAGCCCCGGCCGTCGCGACGGCGCCACCCCCTCGCGCGGCGCCGCGGCGGCATCCGCCCCATCGATCCTGCTGGTCCCCATCACGCGCCCCCGTGCAATCGTCGTCATGACCTTGCGCCGGTCAGTCTGCCGCGGGCGGTCCTGGATCCCAATAGGTCGATTGCCTCATCTTGCGCGTTCAATCGACTGAACGAACGCGTGAGACTTCGCTCATGGGAGAGCGCCGGGGAGCCGCACCGCGGCGCGCCGGTAGATCGACTGCTAGGGTTCGGCCCGGATCATCACACCGAATACAGGTTTCTAAACGGGGCTTTCGCAGGCCTCAGCAGTCAACGACGACGGGGGAAGGACGTTGACCGAATTGCGAAACCCCGGGCGCGCCGGGAGCGCGCCCGGCAGAGAGAGCGACAGCAGCATCGATGCCTACGCTGGGGAGCGCCGCCCATGACGGCCGACGCGTCCGCAGTGCTCGCCGACGCCCACCCGGTCGCACGCCTCGCGATGCGCCACGCGCTCCTGCGCGTGCACGTGCGTGTCGTCGACGAAGCGGCCAGCGCGGCCGACGCCCTGCGTGCCGTGCGCGCCCGGCGGCCGAGCATCTGCCTGCTCGACGCGCACCTGCCGGGCGGCGGAATCGCCACCGCCGACCGGATCGCGAACGCCGCGCCCGAGACGCGCGTGATCGTCCTGCTGGAATCGAGCGCGGACGAGCGCCTGATCGACGCGCTGCAGGCGGGGGCGGCGGGCTGCCTGCTGAAGGACATCGACCCAGACGCGCTCGGTCGCGCGGTGCGGGCGACGCTCGCCGGCGAGGCGCCGCTCCCGCGCGCCGCCGCCGGCCGCGTCATCGCGGAGCTGCGCGCACGCTCGCGCGACCGGCGCGTGCGCACCGCGGCCGGCACCTGGACGCAGCTCTCGCAGCGCGAGTCGCAGGTGCTCGAGCTGATGCAGCGCCAGCTCACGACGGGCGAGATCGCGACGCAGCTCGGCATCTCGGCCGTGACCGTGCGGCGACACCTTTCGGGCACGATGAGACGGCTCGGCGCGCCCGACCGCGACGCGGCGCTGCGCCTCGCCGAGTGGCGCGGCGACGAGAGCGGGGTGTGAGGCGATGCAGACGCAGGAGGTCTCCACAGAGCAGATCACCGTCGTGCTCGTCGACGCCAACGTGCTGTTCCGCGCCGGTCTGCGCGGGCTGCTCGAGCGAGACGGCATCGCGATCGTGGGCGAGGCGCCGAGCGTCGACTCGGGCCTGGGGCTGATCGAGCGCCACCAGCCGGACGTCGTCGTCGTGGACCTGGGCACGCCCGCGCGTCCGGAGGCCGGCGGCCGCGAGGCGATCCGCCGGATCAAGGCCAGCGCGCCGGCCGCGCACGTGCTCGCACTGGCGGGCACGACGGACGACCACGACGCCGTCGACATCGTCTGCAGGGGCGGATCGTGCGTCCTGCTCAAGGACGCTCCGGCCGAGACGATCCTCGCCGGCGTGCGCGCCGCCGCCGCGGGCGAGGCGCTGATAGCGCCGAAGCTGGCGGCGTCGCTCGTGCTTCGTCTGCGCGCGAGCGGCGCGGGCGAACGGCCGCCGCCGAGCTCCGTGCTGTCGCAACGCGAGCAGCAGGTCCTGCGGCTGCTCGCGGCGGGCAAGGAGAACGACGAGATCGCCACGGAGCTGTTCATCAGCCGCCACACCGTCAAGAACCACATCTCCAGCATCCTGCTGAAGCTCGAGGTCACGAACCGCGTGCAGGCCGCCGTCCTGGCGGTGCGCGCGGCGATGGTCTGACGCCTCGCGCGTCGTCGTCTCAGCAGGGCACGATCGCGTCGGCGGTCGCCGTCACGCCGCCCTTGTACGTGAACTCGCCGCGAATGGCCGACCCGCCGTCTGGCGGACAGGACACGGCCTCGAAGTAGCCGCGCCGGTGCCCACTGATGACGCGCGTGGCCCCGGTCGTGATCGCGAGGCGCTCGACGACGATGTCGCCGTCGAGGATCCGCTGCAGCTCGGGCGGGACCGCGCTCGACAGCTCGAAGGCATATCTGCCGCCGCGCAGGCGCGTGATCGGCGCTGAGAACGTCGCGTCGATCAGCGCCGGGCTCACGACAAGGAGATTCAGCACGAGGCTCCTGCCCCCCGGTCCGTTGAAGATCGTGATCTTTCCGCTCGACGTGACGCCGATCGCGACGGCGCGGCCGGTGGCGATGCCCGTGCCGATCTTCGAGCCGGGCGGACAGACGCTCAGTCGTCCGTGCGCCTGCTGCAGCTTCGCCGCGCTGCACGCCGGGAACAGCGCGCCGTTGACGCGGGCACCGTCGCCGAACAGATACGTCGCCCGCTGCAGCACGAGGTCGCCGCCCGGGGGCGTGCTCGAGAACGCGGTGTCGAGCTTCACCGTCAACGGCACGTCCTTGGGGATCGGGCGCGTCCCCGGCGAGACGCGCGCGGAGATCGTGACGACAGGTCTTGGCACGGGCGCGTCCGCCGCCGGCGCAACGGCTGCGAGTGCCGTGGCTGCCAGCACCGTTGCCATCGCCGCGGCGACCGCGGCGCGAGCCGTGTCTGTGTGAGCGCTCAGTTGGCCCTCCGATGCCCGCCCGAGCAGGGGCGCCCGCGTCCCGCGTGTCATGGGACTGCCACGCCATGCCCGCACAACCCGACGATCGCCATCGCGATGATCACCGCGACCATCTCGACAACGACCAGCGCCTCGATCGACCTCTTCATGGCACGCTCCTTTCATGTGGGAGTCTTCGCGCCGGCGTCGGTGTCCGCAACGGGGCGAGCACCCTGAACCCAACCCCGAGGTCGCGTGAGCGCACCGCTGCTGGAGCGCGAGCGCGAGCTGGCCGAGCTCGACGCGCTGGTCGCCGAGGCGAGCGCGGGCGCCGGTCGCCTCGCGGCGATCGAGGCGGTCGCCGGCCTGGGCAAGACGCGGCTGCTGCAGGCGGCGCGCGAGGCCGGCCAGGCCGCCGGCATGCAGGTGCTGGCGGCGCGCGCGACCGAGCTGGAGCGCGACTTCCCGTTCGCGCTCGTGCGCCAGCTGTTCGAGCCGCGACTCGCCGCGCTGGGTGCGTCCGCGCGCGAGGCGCTGCTCGACGGCGCCGCCGGCACGGCGCGCAGCGCGCTCGGGCTCGCGGCCGACGGCGCCCGCGCGGACACGTTCGCGGTCCTCCACGGCCTCTACTGGCTGACCGCCGCGCTCGCCGAGCAGCAGCCGCTGCTGCTCTCGATCGACGACGCCCACTGGTCAGACGCGGCCTCGCTCGACTTCCTCGCCTTTCTGCTGCCGCGGTTGGAGGAGCTTCCGCTGCTGCTCGTGCTCGCCTGCCGGCCCGACGAGGCCGGCGCGGAGAGCAGCCTCGCGCGCATCGCGACGGACGCGCAGACGCGGCGCCTCACGCCGCGCGCGCTCAGCGCGGGAGCGGCCGGCGCGCTGCTCGCCGGGGAGCTGGAGCGCGAGCCGGAGGAGGCGTTCACCGCGACCTGCCACGAGGTCAGCGGCGGGAATCCGTTTCTGCTCGGCGAGCTGGCGCGCACCCTCGCGGTCGAGCGGATCCTCCCCGACGCCGCACAGGCGCCGCGCGTGCGGGAGCTGGCTCCCGAGCGCGTGACGCGCACGGTGCTCGTGCGGCTCGCGCGCCTCTCGCCCACCGCGCAGGCCGTCGCGCGAGCGGTCGTCGTGCTCGGCGACGACGCCGACCACCGGCTCGTCGCGGAGCTGGCCAAGCTCGATCCCGATGCCGTGTCAACCGGCGCCGACGAGCTGCGCGGCGCGGCGATCCTCGACGCGGACCGGTCCCTGCGCTTCATCCACCCGCTCGTGCGCACCGCCCTGCACGCCGACCTGGCCGCCGGCGAGCGCGCAGCCGCGCACGCGCGGGCGGCGGAGCTGCTGCGAGCGCGCGGCGCGAGCGCGCAACAGCTCGCCACCCACCTCGTCGCGACGGACGCGAGCGGCGAGCGCGCGACCGCCGAGCTGCTGCTCGAGGCCGGCCGGCAGGCGCTCGCGAGCGGCGCGCCGCGCTCGGCGATCGCGTACCTGACGCGTGCGCTGCGCGAGCCGGCACCGGACGACCTGCGCCCCGCGATCCTCCACCCGCTCGTCGCCGCCGGCATCCGCGCGCCGGACCCTGTGCTGTTCGAGGCGCTCCTGCCCGAGGTGCTGGAGGAGCTGGAGCGCGATCCCCGGCTGCGCGTCCGCTGGGGCATCAACGTCAGCACGTGGATGCTCCTCCACGGTCGCATCGGCGAGTCGGCGGCGGTGCTGGGGCGCGCGGTCGACGTCGCCGTGGCGCTCGACGACTTCGACGGCGCCTACTGCCTGGAGGCGCAGCTGGGAACGCTCACGGAGCAGCCGCTCGCCGTCGCGCACGAACGGCTGACGCGTTACGCGAGCCGGATCGAACCGGACAGCCCGACCGGACGCCTCGCCGCGGCGCTCGAGTCGGAGTGGCACGCCTCCGCCGGGACGGCGGTCGACGCCGCCGCAGCGGCCCGGCGCGCGCTGTCGCGCGACGGCCTCATCTTCGCCGAGCAGCGCGAGTTCCTCGCACCCGGCCGGCCGGTGATGGCGTTGATCCTCGCCGACGAGCTGGACACGGCGCAGCGCGCCGTCGAGCGGGCGATGGCGCTCGCCCGCGAGCGCGGCGCGATGCCAGAGCTGCTCGCCGCCTGGTGGATGACGGGCGGGGTCGCGTGGGCCCGCGGCGACCTCGTCGCCGCCGAGGCGGACGCCCGCCAGGCGCTCGAGGTCGCGCGCCTCGGCCGGCTGTGCCCCGCCGAGGCCCCGTTGCAGGCGGTGCTGGCGTGCCTGCTCGTCGCACGCGGCGAGCTCGACGCCGCCGAGGCGGAGCTCGAGACGAGCGGCATGATGGGCGAGCTGCCAGAGGTCATCTGGTTCGCGCTCTCGCTGTGGGCGCGCGGGCTGCTGCGCCAGGCGCAGGGACACCACGAGCAGGCAGCCGACGACCTGCTCGCGGTCGGGCGCCTCGCCTCGCGCTGGGGCGTGATCGGGATGCCCACGCCGCCGGCGGACATCTGCGCGGCGCGCGCCGTCGCGGCGCTCGGCGAGCGGGAGCGCGCGCACGCGATGGCGCAGGCGGCGCTGGACCGGGCGCGTCGCTGGGGCGCCCCCACGCTGCTGTCGCAGGCGCTGCGCACGCTCGCGATGACGTGCGACGGCGCCGATCGCGTGGCCGTGCTCGAACAGGCGGTCACCGCACTCGACGGCACGCAGACGCGGCTGGCGCGCGCCGAGGCGCTCACCGATCTCGGCGCCGCGCAGCGCCGCGCCGGGCGCCGCGCAGACGCCCGCGCGCCGCTGCGCGAGGGGCTCGAGCTGGCGCGGCGCTGCGGCGCCGGGGGCCTCGCCAAGCACGCGTTCGACGAGCTCAGCGCCACCGGCGAGAAGGTGCGCCGCTACACGCCGATCGGCGTCGAGTCGCTCACGCCGAGCGAGCGCCGCGTCGCGGAGATGGCGGCGGGCGGGCTGACGAACCGCCAGATCGCGCAGACGCTCTTCCTCACCGTCAAGACGATCGAGACGCATCTCGCGGCGGCGTACGACAAGCTCGGCATCCGCTCGCGCCGGGAGCTGCCGGAGGCGCTGCACGGCCCGCCCGGGCAGCCGCTCTCGGCCGTCCGCTGACGCTCAGCGCTGGAGCTTCTTAGCCGCGAGCGCGATGCCGTCGCCGACCGGCGTGATCGTCGCGACGAGCTGCGGATGCGCGAGCAGGCGCTCGTTGAACGCGCGCGCGGTCGCGATCTGCTCGTCGCTCCAGTGGCCGTCGCTGCGATTCTCGGCGACCGTGCCCGACATCAGCACGTTGTCGACGGCGACGAGCCCGCCCGGCCGCAGCAGCGGCACGACGAGCGCCAGGTAGTCCTCGTACTCCGCCTTGACGCCGTCGAGGAACGCGAGGTCGAACGGGCCGTCGAGCTCGGCCAGGCCCTCGCGCGCGTCCTGCAGCCGCAGCAGCAGGCGGGCGTCCAGGCCGGCGCGTCTCAGGTATCCCGCGGCGGCAGCGTGGCGCTGCGGGTCGATCTCGAATGAGACCAGCTCTCCCCCGGCTGGCAGCGCCCGCGCGAGGTGCAGCGTCGAGACCCCGATCGCGGTGCCGACCTCGACGACGCGGCGCGCGCCGGTCGCGCGCGCGAGCACGTGCAGCAGCGCGCCGCTCTGCGCGCCGAGGATCGGGATGCGCTCGCGCGCGCCGTGCGCCTCCATCTCGGCCAGCAGCTCGTCGGCCGGAGGGCGGGTCGCGTCGAGGTAGCCGCGCACGGCGTCGGTGACGATCATGCGCCTGAGCCTAGCTCGGCACCGGCGATTCGCGGCGGCCGGCCGCGCCGTTCAGCCGCCGATCGGGGCGCGCGGGTTGGCGCCCCAGAACAGCTGCGTGCCGAGCATGCCGATGATGTGGACGTAGACGATGTTCAGCACCATCGACTTCGCCGTCGCCGTGCCCACGCCCACGGGTCCCCCCCGCGCCGTGTAGCCGTAATAGCAGCCGACGCACACGATCCCGGTCGCCATGAAGGCGCCCTTGAGCATGCTGTAGAGCAGGTCGGTCGGGTTCTGGAACGCCCAGAAGATGAGGTCGTAGCCACCTGGCGACACCTCGTGGATCTGGATCACCACCGCGAGGTACGACGCGATGAACGCCGCCGCGACGCCGCCGATGTAGACGAACGGCAGCACCATCCACGACGCCAGCAGGCGCGTGCCGCAGAGGAACGTCATCGAGCTGATCCCCATCACCTCGAGCGCGTCGATCTCCTCGGTGATCCGCATCGAGCCGATCTCCGCGACGATCCCGGTCCCGACCTTCGCGGCCATCATGTAGCCGAACGCGTACGGCACCAGCTCGCGCAGATCGCACCACGCCGTGAAGACCCCCGCATACGCGGGCGTGCCGGCGGCGCGCGTGAAGTACGCGCCCTCGATCCCGCACTCGAGGCCGATGATGAAGACGAGGCCCCAGATGACGATCGTCGAGGACAGGATCAGCAGCCCCGACTGGCGCAGCACCTCGCCGAAGAAGCGGAAGACGCGACCGCCGTACACCTCGCGGAAGCACTCCGCGGTGAAGCGGGCGATGTCGCCGAAGCTCTCGACCCAGCCGCGTGGGACCGCCATCCAGCTCACGGGGCGGAGTCTAGACCTGGCCGCAGCGGGCTGCGCCGGCTCGGTCGGCGCCGATTCGGGCGGCGCGGGCGCGCGTGCCATGATGCAGCTATGAGCGATGTCGAGCGCCGTCCCCCGTCCCGCCTCTCGCGCCGTCAGCGGGAGCAGCGCGCCTACCGGCTGATGCTCGCGACCGGCGGCCTCGGCGTCGTCGCCGTCGTCGGCATCGTGCTGGCGATCGCAGGCGTGATCGGCGGGTTCGTCCCATTCCTCGCGGTGGTGCTGGCGGTCGTCTGCGGCCTGCTGCTGCGGCGCACGCTCAGCGGCCGCTGACGCGCTCGCCGCGCAGGTAGCCGAGCACCAGCGCGACGATCCCGGCGAGCGCGAAGCACGTCGCCCCCAGCGCCCAGCCGCCTGCCACGTCGGAGAACCAGTGCACGCGCAGGTAGATGCGCGTGAGCCCGACGACGAGCGAGATCGCGACGCCGGCGGCAAGCAGCCCGGCGCGCGCACCGAGCTGCGAGACCGCGTGCCGCAGCGCCACCGCGACGGCGACCCAGCAGACGGAGTAGGCCGCGTGGCCGGACGGGTACGCCGATCCGCTCGCGGCGACGAGCCGGTCGGGCGGCCGCTCGCGCCCGACGGCGCCCTTCGTGACGTGCACGGCCGCGAACGTCAACGCCAGCCCGCCGATCAGCGCGAGCCCCTCGAGCCGGTGGCGGCGCCGCAGCAGCACGAGCGCGGTGACGACCAGCGCCCCGCCCGCGACCGGCAGGATCCCGAGGTCCGTGAGCACCTTCGCAACGTGGGTCAGCCACGGCGCTTCGAGCGCCTGCGCCCAGCGCAGCCCGCGACGGTCGCCGGGCGTGAGCGTCGTGGCCGGATCCAGCACGATCAGATAGCCGAAGAAGACGAAGCTGCCGACCGCCGCCACCGCCAGCAGCGTCGTCAGCTCGAGCCCCAGCTGGCCTGGCGTGAGGCGATCCCACGCGAACCGCGCCGGCCGCGCGAGCCGGCGGCCTGCGGCGCGCCCGCCGCGGATCGCGAGGCCGAGCAGCGGCGTGTGCTCGTGCGCCGCGAGCCATGCCGCGAACCGGGCGCGGTTGCGCTCGTCGCGCAGCCACTGCACGGCGGCGACGATCCCGACGACGACGGCGATCGTGACGCCGAGCGCGAGCAGGCCCTCTCTCGCGAGCGCCAGAACCTTGTCGAGCGAGCGCCAGAAGACGTAGCCGAGCAGCGCGAAGACCGTCACCATCCCGCCCGCGGCGAGCACGTCGTAGGGCAGGAAGCGCCGCAGCCGCATGCCGGAGGAGGCGGCGAGGAACGGCGAGACGGCGCGCACGAGCCCGACCCAGCGGCCGAGGAAGACGGCCTTGCCGCCGTGACGGTCGTAGAAGCGCTCGACGTGCTCGATCCGCTGCTCCGTGATCTGCACCCGCGGGCCGTGCTCGACGAGGAACTCGCGCCCGAGGCGCCGGCCGAGGCCGAAGCTGACGAGGTCGCCGGCGACCGCGGCGAACCACGCGATCGCGATCAGCAGGACGATGTCGATCTTCCCCTGGCCGGCGACGAAGCCGCCGATCACGATCGCCGTCTCGCCCGGGACCAGCAGCCCGACGAACGCCCCGCTCTCGAGGAAGCACAGCACGCCGACCAGCAGATAGGTCCATGCGCCGAGCGTCGAGCCGACGTCCTTCAGCAGCTGGTCGAGGTTCGGCAGGTGGACCAGGCCGAACCCGTAGACCGCCATCGCCGCGGCGGCGATCGTCCCCCCGACCAGCATCGTCGGCTCGAGGCGACGCTGGTGCCGGCGCCACGCCAGGTAGGCCAGCAGCAGCGCCGCGATGGCGAGCCAGACGGGTCTCATCCTGGACGGAGCCTATCCGCGGCGGCGCGCGGTCAGTCCGACGCGCCGGCCGCCGGTTCGTCCCTCCGCTCGTCCTCGACCGCAATGCGCACGTAGCGGCCGAGGCGGCGGGAGAAGGCCTTCGGCGACTCGGCGTAGACGCGGCGGCCGAGCTGGGCGGCGGCGGCGCGCAGCTCGCCGCTGCGGTGCTCGACGAGCGCGAGCAGGGCGGTGCGTTCGGCGTCGACGGCGGGCGTGAGCGGGGCGGCGCCGTCGGCCACCCGCCCCGCCAGAACGGCGAGGTCGTGGTCGTCGCCGAGCAGCTCGCTCAGCACGTGCGCCTCCTCCGCCTGCGCGCCGAGCATGCCGGGCCACGCCGGCGCGAGCAGCCGCTGGTGGTACCAGAGGTCCTTCGCGCGCTTGCGCCAGGCGTGCAGCAGCTCCGGCGCCGGCTCAGCCCGCGCGACGGCGAACGCATCGCGTCCGCGCGCGTACGCCCGCGCGACGCCTTCCAGCACCTGCTCCCAGCCGGCGTCCTCCAGCGGCCACGCCTCGACCCGCCGCTCGGTCGCGCGCAGCGCCTCGAGCACGGCCGCGAGCTGTGGGACCCCGTCGTCGCCGGCGCGGCCGTCCGCCGCCTCGGCCGCGAGCGCCGCGCCGAGCTGCTCGAACGTGTCGGCCGGCAGCCGTCCAGTGGCGTGCTCGGCGAGCGCTTCCGCCGTCTGCACGAGCACGTCGGCGTCGCGCGTGCCCGACAGCGCGAGCGCGACGTCGCGCAGCGCGTCGTTCTCGCGGCGGTAGGCCTTCGTACCGAGCGCCGGGCGCACGAGCCGCAGCAGCGCGCGTGCCTTCTTCAGGTGCTTGCGCGCCTCGTGGACGGCGACGACGGGATCGTCGTCGGCGCGCTCGAGCCGCTCGATCGCGCCCGCGAGCTGCTCGCGTGCGCACGCCCGTGCGCTCGTCGCGACGTCGTCGTCGATGCTCAGGCGGTAGGCCATCGCACCGTCAATGGTGCCCGATCAGAAGACGACCGTGCGATTCTCGTGCACGAGCACGCGATCCTCGAGATGGCGCTGGACCGCGCGGGCGAGCACCGCGCGCTCGACGTCGCGGCCCAGCCGCACGAGCGCGCCGAGGTCGTCGCGGTGGCTGACGCGCACGACGTCCTGCTCGATGATCGGACCGGCGTCGAGCTCCTCGGTCACGTAGTGGGCGGTCGCGCCGATGATCTTCACGCCGCGCTCGCTCGCGCGGCGATACGGGTCGGCGCCGGCGAACGCCGGCAGGAACGAGTGGTGGATGTTGACGATCGGCGCGCCGACCGCGCGCAGGAAGTCGCCGGAGAGGATCTGCATGTAGCGCGCGAGCACGAGCAGGTCGAAGCGGCCGCCGCCGAGCTGCTCGAGCATCGCCGCCTCGGCGGCGGGCTTCGTGTCACGCGTGACGGGCACGTGGCTGAACGGCACGCCGAAGCGCGCGACGTCCTCCTCGACCGCGCGATGGTTGGAGAGCACGAGCCCGACGTCGGCGTCCAGCTCGCCGCTGCGCCAGCGCCACAGCAGATCGAGCAGGCAGTGGTCCTCGCGCGAGACGAGGATCGCGACGCGCTTGCGCTCGGCCGCATAGGCGATCGACCACTCCATCGCGAACGGCTCCGCGACCTGCGCGGCGAACGCCTCCTCCAGCTCGGCGCGGCCGACGTCGAGCCCGTCGAGATGGAAGGCCATGCGCATGAAGAACGCCCCGCCCTGCGGGTCGGTCGAGTGCTGGTCGGCGTCGAGGATGTTGGCGCCGTGCTCGAACAGGAAGCGCGAGACGGCCGCGACGATCCCCGGCCGGTCTGGACAGGAGATCAGCAGCCGCGCGACGTGCGGGGCCGTGTCCGGCGAGCTGGTCTGCTCCCCCATCCGCCTCGCCCCCGCGCCGCGCTACTCGTCCTCGAGCGCCGCGGCGTACCAGTCGCCGTCGCGGCGACCGAGCGTCAGGCGGCTCGCCGTGTCGCCGGCGAGCACGCGGAAGATCGCCTGGTCATCGTCGGTGCCGGGCTCGTCGACGACCTGCACGAGCTCGAGCTGGGCGACCGCCGTGCCCGGCCGGCGCTCCGCGAACGCGCTGCGGGCGGCCGTCTCGAGCGTTCCGCGCTCCCAGCCGCGATCCAGCGCGATGGCGTGCGCGAGCTGGCGGTCGACGGCTGCGAGGCTCGCATCGAACGCGGCTGCGCCGGCGCGGTTGCGCCGCGAGGCCGACGCCGCGCCGACGAGCGCGGCCAGCAGCAGCACGCCGAGCGCGACCAGGACGACCACCAAGACGACGGACACGTGGAGATCGTAGTGGGCGGCCTACAGCAGCACGTTGCGTGCCGCGAGGTGGGTGCCGACCTTGCGCTTCACGCGCTGGAGCGCGTTGTCGACCGTCTTCGTGTCGCAGTCGAGCCGCTTGCCGACGTCCTCGTAGGAGTGGCCGTCGAGGTAGAGCGACAGCACGCGCGACTCGAGCTCCGAGAGCACGGTCGAGAGGCAGGCGACGAGCGCCTGCAGCTCTTCGGTGCTGATCACCTGGTTGACCGGGTCGTGCACGGTCGGGCCGGGGATCATCTCGTCGAGCGTCGGCTCGCCCTCGCCCGCCGAGTTGGACGGCGAGGAGGAGAACGACAGGTACTGGTTCAGCGGCGTGTGCTTGTTGCGCGTGGCCGTCTTCACGGCCGTGATGATCTGGCGCGTGATGCACAGCTCGGCGAAGTTGCGGAAGCTCGACTCGCGGTCGGTGCGGTAGTCGCGGATCGCCTTGTAGAGGCCGACGAGACCTTCCTGGATGAGGTCGTCGCTGTCGCCGCCGGCGAGGAAGTAGGACGAGGCCTTGAGGCGCACGAACCCGTAGTAGCGGCGCACGAGGCGGTCGTACGCGTCGGGGTTGCCCTGCTTGGCAAGGGCGATCAGGAACCCATCGTCAACCTGAAGCTGAGAATGAGAGTTCTGGGAGATTCGAGCCACGAGATGTCCTTTCGAGGGGTCGCGGAGACCGCGAACCCACCGCTTCGTGACGCTTTACCTCCCCAGGCGCCGCACCGATCACGTATATGGGGGTCGGATGGATGAGCCTCAAGCTCAAGTCCACCCTTATGAGGCGGGCAGCTTGCCAAGCTATGGACCCCGTGTCAAGCGGGAGCTGCAAGTTCGCTTGCGGCGGAAGGATCAGCCGCGTTGGCGGGTGATCTCGTACAGCACTGCGGCCGCTGCGGCGCTCACGTTGAGCGACTCGATCCTGCCGCGCAGCGGGAGCGCGATCAGCTCGTCGCACGATCTCGCCACGCGCGGGCGCAGCCCGCTCCCCTCTGAGCCCATCACGAGCACGACCTTGCCGCGGTAGTCCGGTTGCGCGTAGCCGGTGCGCGCCTCGCCGTCGGCGCCGTAGGACCAGGCGCCGGCTCTGCGCGCGTCGAGCAGGAAGTCGGCGAGGTTGCGCACGCGCGCGATCGCGAGATGCTCGACGGCGCCCGCCGACGCCTTGCAGACAGCCGGCGTGACCTCCGCACTGCGGCGCTCGGGAATCACCACGCCGGTCGCCCCCGCGCACTCGGCCGTGCGGCAGATCGCGCCAAGGTTCTGCGGGTCCTGGATTTCGTCGAGCGCGACGATCAGCGCGTCCGGCGCGGCCAGCAGCGTGTCGGCGTCGGCGTAGCGGTACTCGGCGACCTCAGCGCAGATCCCCTGGTGGTCGGGCGAGCCGCAGCGGCGCTCGATCTCCTCGGCCTCCGCGGGGCGCACCTTCGCGGCGGACAGCCACGGCTCGCGCGCCGCCCGCTCCGTTGCCCACACCTGCCGCACCGCGCGCGGCCCGCGCAATGCCTCGTGGACGGCGTTGCGGCCGTAGAGGACCGGCGGTCCGGGCGGTCGGCCGGTCGCGGGCTCGCGGCGCGGGCGGTCGCGGTCGGGACGCGGGCGGCCGGGGCGCGGGGCCGGCTTCGGCATCAGCCGCGCGGGACGAGCGTCGGGCCGGCCGCGCCGTCGCGGACGTCCCACCCGAGCGTGGCCAGCTCGTCGCGCAGGCGGTCGGCCTCGGCGAAGTCGCGCGCGGCGCGCGCGGCCTCGCGCCGGTCGAGCAGCACCTGCGCCGCGGCGTCGGTACCGCCGGCGGCGGCGCCGGCGTCGAGCAGCGCGTCGAGCGCGAAGACGGCGAGCATCTCGCGCAGGTCCGCATCCCCCACAAGCTCCCCCGCCTCGGCGCGGCGGTTGGCCTCGCGCACCCACTCGAACACCTTCGCGAGCGCTCTCGGGGTGTTGAAGTCCTCGGCGAGCGCGTCGAAGAACGCGTTGCGCAGCGACGCCAGCTCAGCGGGCGACGGGCCGGCGACGAGCCGCCGCCCCGCGTCGCGGATCCGCTCGACGCTGCGCGCCGCCTCGCTCAGGCGCTCCTCCGAGTAGGCGATCGGCTGGCGGTAGTGGCCGCCGCAGAAGTAGAGGATCAGCGCGTCGCGACCGTGCGCGGCGAGCGCCTCGTGCAGCAGGAAGATGTTGCCGACCGACTTCGCCATCTTCTCGCCCTGGAGCCGCACCATCCCGTTGTGGACCCACAGGCGCGTGAGGGGCTCCCCGCGCGCGGCCGCCGTCTGCGCTGCCTCGTTCTCGTGGTGCGGGAAGACGAGGTCCGAGCCGCCGCCGTGGATGTCGAAGCCGACGCCGAGCAGCGCCTCCGCCATCGCCGAGCACTCGATGTGCCAGCCGGGGCGGCCGCGTCCCCAGGGGACGTCCCAGGCGGTGTCCTCCCCCTCCTTCTGCGCCTTCCAGAGGGCGAAGTCGAGCGGGTCGCGCTTGAGCGAGGGGCGGGCGGGGTCCGCATCCCCCTCGCCCTGGTCCATGTCGTCGACCTGCCGGTGCGACAGCTCGCCGTACTCGGGATAGGAGCGCACGTCGAAGTAGACGTCGCCCTCGGCCGCGTAGGCGTGCCCGCGGTCGATCAGCGCCTGGATCAGCTCCACGATCTCGTCGATCGTCTCGCTCGCGAGCGGCTCGTGGTCGGGCCGGCCAAGCCCGAGTCCGTCCGTGTCGGCGATGTAGGCGGCCGTCATCTCCCGCGCGAGATGCTCGCTGCCCACGCCAGCGGCGCGTGCCGCGTCGTAGATCTTGTCGTTGACGTCGGTGACGTTCGCGACGAACGTGACCTCGTAGCCCTCGTGCACAAGGAAGCGCTTCAGCAGCGAGAAGGCGACGTACGGGCGCGCGTTGCCGACGTGGATGCGCCCGTAGACGGTCGGCCCGCACGCATACATCGACACGCGCCCGGGGTCGCGCGGCTGCAGCGGCTGCAGCCGCCCGCTTCTCGTGTCGTGGAGCGTGATCTGGCGCACGGGTTGGGACCCTAGCCTGCCGGCGCGCGCCACGTGGCTGCGGATGCGCGGTAGAGCGCGTGCCGGCGCAGCGGATCGCCGGGCGGAAGCTGTAGGTGGTCGAAGTCCTCGGCGGGATCGTGGGCGAATCGCAGCCGCTCCATCACCGCGCGTGAGCGGACGTTGTCCGGAACCGTGAAGGACACCAACTCCGAGAGCCCCAGCTCACCGAACGCGCACGCGACCGCTGCGAGGCCCGCCCGTCGCGAAGCCGTTGCCCCACGCCTCGCGTGCCAACGCCAGCCGATCTCCACGGCCGGGGCGAAGGGCGCGTCGAACGTGACGGGACTCAGTCCGGCGAAGCCGATGAAGCGCCCCGACGCCCGCTGCTCGAGCGCCCACAGGCCCCACCCGCGCTCGTCGAAGCCGGCCTCGATGCGGTCGGCGAGCGCGTCGCTCTCCTGCCGCGAGAGCAGGCTCGGGAACCAGCGCATCACCTCGGGATCAGCGTTGAGCCGCGCGAACGGCGCGCGGTCGGTCGGTCGCCAGCGGCGCAGCAGCAGGCGATCCGTGCACAGCTCCACGGGCGTGGCCGCGGGTCAGGCCGCGACGCCCGGCAGCTCGATCGTCGCGATCGCGAGCGCGGCGGCGCCCTCGACGCGGCCGACGAAGCCCATTCCCTCGCCGCGCGTGGCCTTCACGTTGACGCGGCCGGGGTCGAGCGCGAGCACGTCGGCGAGGTTGGCGCGCATCGCCGGCTTGTGCTCGAGCAGCTTCGGCCGCTCCAGCATGATCGTCGCGTCGACGTTGACGACGGCCGCGCCGCGCTCTGCCAGCAGCGCGTCGACGTGGCGCAGCAGCGACAGCGAGTCCGCCCCACGCCACTCCTCGTCGGTGTCGGGGAAGTGCTCGCCGATGTCGCCGGCGCCGATCGCGCCGAGCAGGGCGTCGATGACGGCGTGCGTGAGCACGTCGGCGTCGGAGTGCCCGTCGAGCCCCAGCTCACCCGGGATCGTCACGCCGCCCAGGATCAGCGGGCGGCCGGGGACGAGCCTGTGGACGTCCCAGCCGATCCCGGTGGCGATCACCGCGTCACCCGATCGGCTCCAGCCGTCGCGTGCGCCCGTCGAACACGCACAGCTCGCGCACGCCGCGCTCGGCGAGCCACGCGACCGTCGACTCGTACTCGAAGCCGACGTGTCTCGCGTAGTGCGCGTCGCTGTTGAGCGCGATCGGGCAGCCCGCGTCGAGGCACATCGCGAGGAACGCGTCGGCGGGGTAGCGCTCGCCGACCGGCTTGCGCAGGCCCGCGGTCGAAACCTCGACGGCGATCCCGCTGTCGGCGATCCCCTCGATCGCCAGCTCGTAGAAGCGGCGCAGGTCGCCCTCCGGCCGCGGCCGGTCGGCGCCCCACACCTTCACGAGATCCGGGTGGGCGAGGATGTCGAACAGGCCGCTGCGGGCCGCCTCGCCGAGCCACTCGAAGTAGCGCTTCCAGATCTTCTCGGGGTCGACCGAGCGGGTCGACCAGATGTCCCAGTCGGGATGGTCGACCGCCTCGTCGCCGACGAAGTGGACCGAGCCGATCACGTAGTCCCACGGGCGGCCATCGAGCAGATTCGCCATCCGGTCCTCGCGGCCGGGGACGAAGTCGGCCTCGACGCCGACCTTCAGGCCCTGCTCGGCGACGAACTCGCAGTACTGGTCGATGTCGTCGACGGCGTTCTCGCGCCAGAACGGGTGCTGCCAGACGTCGAGCGCCTGCGTGAAGCGGTAGACGTGCTCGGAGGCGCCCAGCTCCGCGATCCCGCGCTCGTCGGCGGCCGCCCGGTAGCGCTCCACGTTCGCCGGCGTGAAGTAGTCGGCGGCGGGGGTGCCTGCGCCGTCGGGGCGGAGGTGCACGTGATAGTCGGTCAGCATCAGGCGAAGCGTTCTCTCAGGAGCAGCTCGGCGAGCCGCAGGTCGGTCGGGGTCGTGACCTTCAGGTTTCCGGCCGGGGACTCTACGACGTGGACCCGACCGCCGGCCTGCTCGACCAGCCCAGCGTCGTCGGTGGCGGCGGCGAGCACCTCGTCGGGCTGCGCGAGCGCGCGCGCGAGCGCCCCGCGGCGGAAGACCTGCGGCGTCTGCACGGCCCACAGCGCGCCGCGGTCGAGCGTCTCGAGCACGCGCAGGTCCTCGCCCGCGCGCTTGATCGTGTCCGTCACCCGCGCGGCTGCGACGACCGCGTCGGCGCCCGAGGCCGCCAGCGCGCCAAGCGCGCGTTCGAACAGCTCCGGCGTGGCGAGCGGGCGCGCCGCGTCGTGCACGATCACCGGCTCGTCGTCGGGCAGCGCGCCCGCGGCCTCCAGCGCCGCGCGCACCGAATGCGAGCGCTCGGCGCCGCCGACGATGCCGATCGTCCCCGCGGGCGCGGCGACGCCGGGCGGCAGCGCCACCACGATCCGCGAGACCGCCGGCAGGAGGCGGAGCGCGTCGAGGCTCCACTCGAGCATCGGACGGCCCGCCAGCACGACGAACGCCTTGGGCCCCTCGGCGCCAAGGCGTTCGCCACGACCGGCGGCCACGAGCAGCGCGACCGGCATGTCTTCGCTTCCGACCGTCCGGCAGCTACTTCGCGGCGACCGCCACCTTGGCGTCGGCGGAGTTGGCGAGCAGCTCGTCGAGGTGCTCCTCGGCCTCGTCCTCGCCCATCTCCAACGCGTACATCAGCTCCGAGGCGAGGATCTTCTTCGCCCGTGTGAACATCTGCTTCTCGCCAGTCGACAGGCCCTTCTCCGCCTCTCGGATGGCGAGGTTCCGCACGACCTCGGCAAGCTCGTAGATGTCGCCCGTCTTGATCTTGTCGCGGTTGTGCTTGAAGCGACGATTCCAGTTCTTCGGCATGTCCGAGCACTCGTCCTGGAGGACTGCGAGCACTCTCTTGACGGTCTCCTCGTCGATCACGCGCCGCAGCCCGGCTATCGCCGCGTTCTCGGTCGGGACCATGACGGTCATGTCGTTGTGGAGGATCTTGATCGTGAGGTACTCGCGCACCTCGCCGAGCACGTCCTTCTGCTCCTTCTTGAGCACCTGTCCCGCCCCGTGGTGGGGATAGACGACGTTGTCGCCGATCTCGAACTCGATGTGCTCGAGCTCTACGACGATCTCCAGGTCCTCGATCTGCTCTTCAGTCAATTCGGTGATGATGGCCTCCTTCTCCAAGCGGGCCGCCCTGCAGCCCCCGATGGTCAGGTCTGCAAGTAGCGGTCCACGAGGTTGATCTCCTGCTGTCGGCGAAGGCCCTCGCGGATGTCCTTCGCCCGAATCTCACCTACTCCCTCGACGGTCTCCAACTCCCCGTCGCCGGCGGCCAGCAGCTCCTCCAGCCCGCCGAACTCCTCGACGATACGCTGCACCACGAGCCGCGGCAGGCGCGGGATGCGTCCGAGGATCCGGTAGCCGCGCGGCGAGATCGGGAAGTCGAGCGTGTTGACCTTGCGGTCGTAGCCGAGCAGCTCCGACAGCCGGCCGAAGTCGAGCAGATCTTGGTGCGGCAGGCGCACGAGCTGGTCGAGCGACTCGGCGAAGTGCTCGTCGGTGTCGTCGGCCAGGTAGTCGCGCACGAGCGCGGCCTTGTCGCCGGCGACGCCGACCATCGTCTCGTCGAGCTGCATCTCGATCAGGCGCCCCTCGGTGCCGAGCTCGACGATGTAGCGCTCGATCTCGACGCCCATGCGCGTGACGAGCTCGGCGCGCTGGAGGACCGTGAGCACGTCGTGCAGCGTCGTGCCGCCCTCGAACTCGAGCGCGGTGAGGCGCGTCGAGACCTGGTCGAGGCGGCTGCGGTACTTGTCGAGCGTTGCGAGCGCCTGGTTGGCCTTCGCGAGCACGACCGGGATGTCCTCGAGGATGTACTTCGCGCCGTCGACGTAGAGCGAGACGACCTCGCGGCGCTGCGAGATCGCGATCACGAGCGCCTCGGTCTGCTTGCTGATGCGCTCCGCGGTGCGGTGGCGCGTGCCGGTCTCGAGCGTGAGGATTGTCGGGTCGGGCGTGAGCTGGACGTTGGCCCAGATGATCTTCGTCGCGTTCGCGCTCAGCACGAGCGCGCCGTCCATCTTCGCCAGCTGGTAGAGGAAGGCCGGCGTGTAGTCGATGTCGAGCTTGAGCCCGCCGGAGAACAGGAACGCGAGGTCGTCCGCCTCGCCGACGACGATCAGGCCGCCGGTGCGCGCGTGGACGATGTTGTCGATCCCCTCCCGCAGCGCGGTGCCGGGCGCGACCATCTCGAGTGCCTTGACGAGCCGGGGCTCTTGGCGAGACTCGAGCTCCTCTTTGAGCTCTTCCCCGGTACGTGGCGCCATACCGATGCCATTCTACCGGGTTTTCCTGTGTTTTTCGGCAACCGCGCAGGGATCTTTCAGCAGAGCGCGACGCGCGCTGCGCGATCAGCCGAACGGACCTGTTCAGAGCGCCGCGACCGACGGCGCGGCCTGCGGTCGCTGGCGCGTGCGCAGGGGCCGCAGCGCCGCCCGCAGCGTACCCGCCTCCGGCGAGACGATCGTCGCCAAGCCGAACTTGCGCGCCTCCGCGACGCGCCGCTCCGCGTGCGCGACGGTGCGCAGCTCGCCCGTCAGTCCGAGCTCGCCGAAGCATGCGAGCGGCGGGCCGTCCTCGTCGCCGAGCGCGATCCCGCGCGCGGCGCTCGCGACCGCCAATGCGACCGCCAGGTCCGCCCCCGGCTCGTCGACGCGCACGCCGCCGACGACGTTGACGAACACGTCCGCGCTGCCGACGCCCACGCCGCCGTGGCGCGCCAGCACCGCCAGCACGAGCGCGAGGCGGTTGCGGTCGATGCCGCTGACGACGCGCCGCGGGATCTCGAGGTCGGACTCGGACACGAGCGCCTGCACCTCCACGAGCAACGGGCGCGAGCCCTCCATCGCGGCGAGCACGACCGAGCCGGGCGCCTTCGTCGCCTCGCCGACGAAGCGCGCGGAGGCGTCGAGCACCTCCACGAGCCCGTCCTGGCGCATCTCGAAGACGCCCGCCTCGCTCGTGGAGCCGAAGCGGTTCTTGAGCGCGCGCAGCGTGCGGTAGGTGCGCTCGCGCTCGCCCTCGAACTGCAGCACGCAGTCGACGAGATGCTCGAGCACGCGCGGGCCGGCGAGCGCGCCCTCCTTGGTCACGTGCCCGACGAGCAGCACCGCGATCGCCTGCTGCTTGGCGACGCGCATGATCTCGCCGGCGACCTCGCGCACCTGCCCGACCGACCCGGGCGCGCCGCTGAGCCCGGAGCTGTGGATCGTCTGCACCGAGTCGACGACGCAGACGTCGGGCCGCTCGCGTTCGAGCGTGGCGAGCACCGTCGCGAGGTCCGTCTCGGCGATCGTCGGGATCCGCAGAGCATGGGCGGCGGAGCCGAGCCGCTCGGCGCGCAGCTTGATCTGCGCAGCCGACTCCTCCGCCGAGACGTACAGCGTTCTGCGGCCGGCCGCCGCGAGGTTCGCGAGCGCCATCGTCGTGAGCGTCGACTTGCCGATCCCCGGCGAGCCGCCGATCAGCACAAGCGAGCCGGGCACGACCCCCCCGCCGAGCACGCGGTCCAGCTCGCCGATGCCGGTCGACAGGCGCGCGACGTCGGCCGCCTCGACGCTGCCGAGCGCGACGGGCGTCACCGCCTGCCCGGGGGCTGCAGCCCCGCCCGCCCCGCGCCGGCCTCTCGCCGCAGGCCGCGCGACGGCCTCCTCCACGAGCGTGTTCCACGCCCCGCAGCCCGGGCACTGGCCGTGCCAGCGCGGCGTCTCGTGACCGCAATCCGAACACACGTGGATCGAGCTGGCGCGCGCCATGCGGCCAGCGTACGCGGTCAGCCCGACGCGTCCGCAGCCGCTCGCACGCACGACGCAAAGCCCGTCTCGCGGTGTGCCTTGTCGCAGAACGGCTTCGTGCGCGAATGCCCGCAGCGGCACAGCACGAGCGGCCGCTCACGGTCGTACGCGATCTCGTTCCCGTCCGGATCGACCAGCCGCACCGCGCCCGTCACCTTGTACGGCCCGTCGTCCCGCACTCTGATCTCGACCGGGTCGGCCACGGATCACACGCTAGCCGAGAGCTGTGCGCCTGAGGGCCGAGATACCGGCCCTCAGGCGCACAGATCGGAGAAGGGCGGCCAATCGGCCGCCCTTCTCGATGCAATCTGCGAGCGTCGCGCTACTCGTCGGGCGTTTCGGACGGGGCGTCGTCGTGATCGGAGGCGTCGTCGTCCGAGTCGGACTTCGCGGCCCCGACGCCCACGGGCGTCTTCGGCTGGATGACCTCGATCGAGACCTCGCGGTCGTCGCCCTCGGGCGCCTTGTCGACCAGCACCGTCCCGCCCGGCGTCAGCTCGCTTCGCAGCACGAAGTCCGCCAACGGATCCTCGATGTAGCGCTGGATCGCCCGGCGCAGCGGGCGGGCGCCCATCGACGGGTCCCAGCCCTTGTCGACGAGCAGGTCCTTCGCCTCGTCCGTCAGCTCCAGCTGCAGTTCACGCTCCGCCAGCGACTCGCGGATCCGCAGCAGCAGCAGCTCGACGATCTGCTTGATCTCGTCCTTCGCCAGCTTGTGGAAGACGATCACGTCGTCGATGCGGTTGAGGAACTCGGGCCGGAAGACCTTCTTCAGCTCGCCCATGATCCGGTTCTTCATGTCGTCGTACGTGATTCCGGTCTCGTCGTCGGAGACGGCGAAGCCCAGCGGCGTGTTGCGAGCGATCTCGGACGCGCCGATGTTCGACGTCATGATCACGATCGCGTGGCGGAAGTCCACCGTGCGCCCTTGCGCGTCGGTGAGCCGCCCGTCCTCGAGGATCTGGAGCAGGATGTTGAAGACGTCCGGGTGGGCCTTCTCGATCTCGTCGAGCAGGAGCACGCTGTACGGCTTGCGCCGCACGGCCTCGGTCAGCTGACCGCCCTCGTCGTAGCCGATGTAGCCCGGAGGCGAGCCGACGAGCCGCGACACGGCGTGCTTCTCCATGTACTCCGACATGTCGATGCGCACCATCGCGTCCTCGTCGCCGAACAGGAACTCGGCGAGCGTGCGGGCAAGCTCGGTCTTCCCGACGCCCGAGGGGCCGAGGAAGATGAACGAGCCGGTCGGCCGCTTCGGGTCCTTGAGCCCGGCGCGCGAGCGGCGGATCGCCTTCGAGATGACCTCGACCGCAGCGTGCTGCCCGATGACGCGCTTGTGCAGCTCGTCTTCCATGCGCATGAGCTTCGCCGTCTCGGCCTCGGTGAGCTTGAAGACCGGGATCCCCGTCCACATCGAGACGATGTCCGCGATCTCCTCCTCGCCGATCGAGGGGCGCTCGCCGGACTCGCCGGACTCCCACGCTTCCTCGAGCTCGCGCTTTCTCTGCGTCAGCTGGCGCTCCTGGTCGCGCAGATTCGCGGCCTTCTCGAACTCCTGCGCCTCGATCGCGGACTCCTTGTTGCGCCGCGTCTCCTCGATCTCGTCCTCCAGCTCCCTGTAGACGGGCGGGGACGTCATCGACTTGATGCGCATGCGCGAGGCGGCCTCGTCGATCAGGTCGATCGCCTTGTCCGGCAGGAAGCGGTCGGAGATGTAGCGGTCGGCCAGGTCGGCGGCGGCCTGCAGCGCCTCGTCGGTGATGTTCACCTTGTGGTGCTGCTCGTAGCGGTCGCGCAGGCCCTGGAGGATCTGCACCGTCTCGTCGGTCGACGGCTGGTCGACGCGGATCTGCTGGAAGCGCCGCTCCAGCGCGGAGTCGCGCTCGAGGTACTTGCGGTACTCGTCAAGCGTCGTCGCGCCGATCGTCTGCAGCTCGCCGCGCGCCAGCGCCGGCTTGAGGATCGAGGCCGCGTCGATCGCGCCCTCGGCCGCGCCGGCTCCGACGAGGTTGTGGAGCTCGTCGATGAACAGGATGATGTCGCCGCGCTGGGTGATCTCCTTCATCACCTTCTTGAGGCGCTCCTCGAACTCGCCGCGGTACTTCGAGCCGGCGACGAGCGCCGCCAGGTCGAGCGTGTAGATCTGCTTGTTCTTCAGCAGCTCCGGCACGTCCGCGTTCGTGATGCGCTGCGCGAGGCCCTCCACGACTGCTGTCTTGCCGACACCCGGCTCGCCGATCAGGACCGGGTTGTTCTTCGTGCGGCGCGAGAGGATCTGCATGATCCGCTCGATCTCCGTCTCGCGGCCGACGACCGGGTCGAGCTTGCCGTCGGCGGCGAGCTTCGTGAGGTTGCGGCCGAACTGGTCGAGCAGCTTCGAGGACTTCTTGCCCTCGCCCTGCGCGCCCTGCGCTCCGGACGCGCCGCTGCTGCCGCTGCCCTGACGGCGCCCGCCGGGGCCGGACAGCATGCGGATGACCTCGTTGCGGATCTTCTCCGAGTCGGCGTCGAAGTCGAGCAGGATGCGCGCTGCGACGCCCTCGTTCTCGCGCACGAGGCCGAGCAGGATGTGCTCGGTGCCGATGTAGTTGTGCCCGAGGCTCAGCGCCTCGCGCAGGGCCAGCTCCAGCACCTTCTTCGCGCGCGGCGTGAAGGGGATCTGACCGGAGGTGACCTCCTCGCCCGAGCCGACGATGCGCACGACCTGCGCGCGCACGCGCTCCACGGTGATGTCGAGGCTCTCCAGCACGCGAGCTGCCAGGCCCTCCTCCTCCCGCAGGAGGCCGAGGAGGATGTGCTCGGTGCCGATGTAGTTGTGCTTGAGCGTCCGGGCCTCCTCTTGGGCGAGGACGACCACCTGGCGGGCTCGCTCTGTGAATCGCTCGAACATGGGTGCGTCGTTCCTTCCCTACTGGGCGATGAAGCGGGATGGTCGAGAGGGACGCGGACGACTCCGCTCGCTCATGTCATCGGCCGCAGTGGGCCTCAGGCTGAGCGGTCGGGTTCGTTCGCCGGGCATACGCCAGTCTACCAACAGGGTGCACAGCACTTCGGTGCAGACCGCGGCTGGTTCTCCGCCGAAGTGGCGCACATAGCAGCCACGCGCCAGCCGCAGTGGATCACCGGGGTGCGGAGCGTCAGTCGCGCATCGCCGGGAACAGCACGACCTCGCGGATCGATCTGCGCCCGGTGAGGACCATCACGAGGCGGTCGATCCCGATGCCGACGCCGCCCGTCGGCGGCATTCCCTGCTCCAGCGCCTGCACGAACGCCTCGTCGTAGGGCTGCGCCTCCTCGTCGCCGGCCTCGGCGTGCGCGCGCTGCTGCTCGAAGCGGCGGCGCTGCTCGTCGGGGTCGTTGAGCTCCGTGAAGGCGTTCGCGATCTCCATCCCCTGGCAGTAGGCCTCCCAGCGCTCGGCCAGGCGCGAGTCGTCGCGATGGCCCTTCGCGAACGGCGACAGCTCGACCGGGTAGTCGAACAGGAACGTCGGCTCGACCAGCGTCGGCTCGACGTGCTTCGTGACGAGCTCGTCGACGAGCTGCGCCCACGTGTCTCTCGGCGGGGCGTGCAGCCCCTTCGCCTCCATCGCGGCGACGAGCTGGTCGCGTTCGCGCGCCTCGATGATGTCGATCCCGGTGCGGTCTGCGATCGCGCCGGCGAGCGTCTCGCGTCTCCACGGCGGCTGCAGGTTCAGCGGGCCGTCGTAGCCCATCCGCTCGGCAGCGGCGGCGACGAGCTGCTCGGTGCGCGCCGCGACGTCTCTGTAGTCCGCGTACGCCTCGTAGAACTCGACCATTGTGAACTCGGGGTTGTGCTTCTGCGAGATCCCCTCGTTGCGGAAGTCCTTGCCCAGCTCGTAGACGCGCTCCAGGCCGCCGACGATGCAGCGCTTGAGGTAGAGCTCGGTCGCGATCCGCAGGAACAGCTGGCGGTCGAGCGCGTTGTGGTGGGTCGTGAAGGGCCGCGCGGCGGCGCCGCCGTAGAGCGGCTGCAGCACCGGCGTCTCGACCTCGACGAAGCCGGCCTCGTCGAGATACCGGCGCACGCCGGCGACGATCGAGGCGCGTGCGAGGAACAGCGCGCGGGTCTCCTCGGAGGCGATCAGGTCCAGCTCGCGGTGGCGAAAACGCGTCTCGACGTCCTGCAGCCCGTGGTGCTTCTCCGGCGGCGGGCGCAGCGACTTGGCCAGCAGCGTCCAGTCGTCGACGCGCAGCGACAGCTCGCCGCGGCGCGAGCAGAAGACGGTGCCGTCGACGCCGATCAGGTCGCCGAGGTCGAGCCCGACGAGCCGCTCGAACGACTCCGGCGGAAGGACGTCGACGCGGGCGTGGAGCTGGATCCGTCCGGAGCGGTCGACGAGGTCCACGAACGCCGCCTTGCCCTGCCCGCGGCGCGCGGCGATGCGCCCGGCGACGCGGTACTGCGCGTCCGTCTCGGCGCCGGCCTCCAGATCGGCGTGCGCCGCGCGCACGTCGGCGATCGGGATGACGCCCTCGAACGCGTGCGGGAACGGCTCGACGCCCTCTGCGCGCAACCGCTCGAGCTTGGCGCGGCGCGCCGCCAGCACCTGCGGCAGCGCTTCGGCCTCGTCCGGCGCGGTCGGCTCCTCGTCCGTGGCAGCCATCCGGTGCCGGAGGCTACTTCAGCCCGATGTCGATCTTCGTGATCTTCAGCTCGCGCTGCTTGCCGTTGGGCAGCGTGACGGCGACGACCTCGTTGCGCTTGGCGCCGATCAGCGCCTTGCCGACGGGCGACTCGTTCGACAGCTTGCGCTCGGCCGGGTTCGCCTCGGAGGAGCCGACGATCGTGTAGGTCTCGCTTCTGCCGCTGCCCTGGTCCTTGACGTGGACCGTCGTGCCGATGCTCACGACGTCGGTGCCGACGTCTCTCGCGTCGATCACGGTGGCGGCGCGCAGCTTCTCCTCGAGCTGGGCGATCTTCGACTCGAGCATCGCCTGCTCGTTCTTCGCGTCGTCGTACTCGGCGTTCTCGGAGATGTCGCCGAACTCGCGCGCCTCCTTGATGCGCGCGGCGACCTCGCGCCGCTTCTCCGTCGAGAGGTGCTCGAGCTCGCTCTTGAGCTTCTCGAGACCGTCCGGCGTGAGGATGACGTCCTTGGGCATGAGCGTGACCTTGAGCGTGCGAGGGTGGGCGTGACGGACCGACTGGCCGGAGAAAGCACAAACCCCGCTCGGGGCGGGGAGATTCCGGCGAGTCGGGCTCGGCGGCGGGCAGTATAGCGACCGCTCGACGGGGTTCCCGGTTGCAGGCGCGCCGGCGTCTCGGTCATGCTGGACGCCCATGGGGGACGGGGCATCAGGGGGCGGGACCGCGTGCGCGTAGGCGTCGTCACGAGCCAACGCGTCGTCAATTCGGTATATCGCGCGCTGCCGCTGCTGGAGCTGCGCGGCGGCGGCACGGACGTGCAGCTCGACGCCGAGGGGGCCGAGATGGTCGCCGGCCGGCTGCGCGGCTGCGACGTCGTGCACGTCTTCCGCTACCACGAACGCGAGACGCGGCGGGCGATCCGTGCGCTGCGCGACGCCGGCGTCGCGATCGTGTGGGACAACGACGACGATCTCAGCAGCCCGAACAGGCTGCGCTCGCAGCAGACGCACGCGCAGCTCGTCGAGATGCTGCAGCTCGCGCACGTCGTGACGACGACCTCGCCCGTGCTGGCCGAGCAGTACCGCGCGTGGGGCGCCGCCGAGGTGCACGTCGTCGAGAACTACCTGCCCGACTACTACGCCGCCGAGCGACCGCCGCGCGGCGACAGGCTGACGATCGGCTGGACGGCCGCCGGCGAGCACGCCTACGACCTCAAGGCGCTCGGCATCCGCGAGGCGCTCGAGCGGCTGCTCGACACGCATCCGCGCGTGCGCATCGTCAGCGCCGGCCTGCAGCTCGGTCTCCCGCGCGAGCGCTACACGTACACGGAGGTCGTGCAGTACCAGCAGCTCGCGCGCTACGTGGGGTCCTTCGACGTCGGCATCGCGGCGATCGCCGACATCCCGTTCAACCGCGCCAAGTCGAACGTCAAGGTCAAGGAGTACGCCGCGATGGGCGTGCCGTGGCTCGCCTCGCCGATAGGCCCCTACGCCGATCTCGGCGAGAAGCAGGGCGGCCGCCTCGTGCCCGACGGCCGCTGGCACGAGGAGCTGGAGCGGCTCGTGGACGACGAGCGTGCACGCCGCAAGCTCGCCAGGCGCGGCGTCAAGTGGGGAGACAGCCAGCGCCTGCGCCGCAACATGGGCGGCTGGGCGGCGGCACTGCGGCGCGCCGTCGAGCGGGCTAAGCGGCCGCCGCCAGCGACGGCGTGATCCCGAGCGCCTCGCGCGCCTCGGCGATCGACTGCGTGCGCTGGAGACGGTCCTGCAGCACCTTGCCCTCCCCCAGACGCGTGACGTACCAGGGGTAGAACTTGCGCAGGTAGCGGGCGGCGCGCGGCTCGCCCATGTGCTCGACGGCGCGGTCGAGCACCCAGTCCAGCTCGGCGAGGATCTCCTCGCGGCTCGGCTCGTCCTCGCGCGCGCCCAGCACCTGCTCGAAGATCCACGGGTTGCCGAGTGAGCCGCGCGCGAGCAGCACCGCCTCGGCGCCGGTGCGCTCGAACACCTCGTGCACCTTCGCGGCGTCTCTGAGGCCGCCGGAGATCAGCACCGGCACCGGCAGCTCCTCCACCAGCTGGCGCACGAGGTCGTAGTCGGCTCTGCCGGTGTGGCGCTGCTTGGCGACGCGCGGATGCATGCAGAGGCCGGCGATCCCCGCCTCCTCGACGAGCCGGTGCGCCAGCTCGACGCCGGTGCGCTGGCCCGGCTTGAGCCCGGGACGCAGCTTCACCGTCACCGGCAGACCGCTGCCCTCGCGCGCCGCGCGGGCGACCGCGACTGCGCGGTCGGGATCGTCGAGCAGCGCCGCGCCGGCGCCCGTCTTGCAGACCTTCGGCACGGGGCAGCCCATGTTGAGGTCGATCACGTCCACCCCGCCGACCTGCGCGACGTGCTCGGCAGCGCTGCGCATCACGTCCGGGTCGCCGCCGAACAGCTGGACCGCGGTCGGCCCGCTCGTGCGCTCGTCGGGGTGGATCCGCAGCAGCTCACTGCACGTGCGCTCGTTGCCGTGGTGGATCGCGTGGCTGGAGACCATCTCGGAGATCGCGTAGCCGGCGCCGTGGCGCTTGGCCTGGAGGCGCACGAACCAGTTGCCGATCCCGGCCAGCGGCGCGAGCACGACCCGGTTGGGGATCGTGACGCCGCCGAGCTGCCAGCTGTCGTGGAGGGAGCGCGTCATCGCGCCCAATGGTAGGCGTAGCGTTCGCGCGATGGGCGATCTGCGTGCGGCGGACCTCGACGTCGAGCGCCTCGGCGACGGACCGCCGGTCGTGTTCGTGCACGGCAGCGTCGTCGGGCGCGAGCGCACGTGGAGCGAGCAGCGCCCGCTGTCGGCGCGCTGGACGCTGGTGCTGCCCAACCGTCCCGGCTTCGGCGACTCGCCCCCGCTGGCGCGCGGCGACTTCGAGGCCGAGGCGCCGGCGATCGCCGAGCTGCTGGGCGACGGCGCGCACCTCGTCGGGCACTCCTACGGCGCGGTGATCGCGCTGTGCGCGGCGGGACTGCGCCCCGAGGCGGTGCGGTCGCTGACGGTCTCCGAGCCGGGCACGCTGCGGCTGGCGGCCGGCGACCCCGAGGTCGACACGACGATTGCGAACGGCGAGCGGCTCTACGCCGCCGGGCAGGGATCGCTCTCGCCGCGCGACTTCGTCGCGCTGTTCCGCGCCGGCGCCAGATCGGCGCGCACGACGCCCGAGCAGCTGCCCGACTGGCTCGAGCGCGGCGCGCGCCATGCGATGGCGGAGCGGCCGGCGTGGGAGGTCGAGCTGCCGCTCGGCGCGCTCGCCGCCGCGCCCTTCCCCAAGCTCGTGATCTCCGGCGACCACTCGCCCGTCTTCGAGGCCGTCTGCGACGCGCTCACGCAGCAGATCGGCGCCGAGCGCGCCAGCATCCCCGGCCGCGGCCATTCGGTCCCGGCGACGGGCGAGCTATACAACGCCCTGTTGGAGGCGTTCCTCAGGCGGGCGGAGTATTCCGCTCGTGGAGCAGCCGCAGACCAGTCAGGGTGAGGAGGTCGTCGACCTCGTCGATCTCGTCCGTGTACGGCACGATCGCGCTCGCGAGGCCGCCGGTGGCGATCGTGGCGGTCTCGGCGCCCAGCTCGGCGCGCAGGCGGCGCACGATCCCGTCGACCTGGCCGGCGAAGCCGTAGATCACGCCGGAGCGGATCGCGTCGACGGTCGTCTTGCCGATCACCGAGCGCGGCGGCACGAGGTCGATCTTCGGCAGCGCGGCGGCGCGTTCGGTCAGCGCCTCCATCGAGATCTCGACGCCGGGCGCGATCACGCCGCCGAGGTACTCGCCCTCGGCCGAGACGGGGTCGAACGTGATCGCGGTGCCGAAGTCGACGACGACGCACGCGTCGCCGATCTTGTCGTAGGCCGCGACCGCGTTGACGAGCCGGTCGGCGCCGATCTCGCGCGGGTTCTCGTAGCGGATCGGCATGCCGCTCTTGATCCCCGGACCGACGACGAGCGTCTCGTGGCCGAGGTAGCGCTCACCCACCTGCCGCCACTCGGCGCCGAGCTGCGGCACCGTCGAGGAGACGACCGAGCCCTGCAGGTCGGCGAAGCCGAGGCCGCGCAGCGCGAGCAGGTTCGCGAGCTTCGCGCCCAGCTCGTCGGCGGTCGACTCGCGCACGGTCGCGTAGCGCCAGTGCTCGGTCAGCTCGGTGCCCTCGAACGTGCCGAAGTGGGTCTGCGTGTTGCCGACGTCGACGACCAGGAGCATGGGAGCGGAAGTATCGCGGGTACGGCAGACCGGAGCGATCAAGCGGCGCGCCGGCCGACCGCCCGACCCTATGCTCGGCCGCATGCCGCACACGCTCTACGTCATCCACAACTCGCATCCGTGCGTCACCGCCGAGCGGGCGCTGCAGCTCAAGGGCCAGCCGTACCGGCTCCACGAGATGGCCCCGGCGCTGCACGTCCCCGAGCAGTGGCTGCGCTTCCGCAGGCTGACCGTGCCGGCGCTCGTGCTCGGCAGCGGCGAGCGGATCGTCGGCTCGCGCGCGATCGTGCACCGGCTCGACCAGCTCGTGCCGGAGCCGCGGCTGCTGCCCGAGGACGCGGCGACGCGGGCCCGCGTGGTCGAGGCGGAGCAGTGGGGCGACGAGGTGCTGCAACCGGTCCCGCGGCGGCTCGTGTGGACCGGCGTGTGCGTGCGCCCCGACGCGCTGGCGAGCTACTCCGAGGGGTCGAGAATCCCCCTCCCGGGCTTCGTGCGGCGGCTGGTCGCGCCGCGGATCGCGCGCGTTGCGCGCCGCCGCAACGGAGGCGGCGCCGAGCAGGCGCGCAAGGACCTCGCGGCGCTGCCAGCGCAGCTGGACCGCGTCGACGCCTGGATCGCCGAGGGCGTGATGGGCGGCGCCGAGCCGAACGCCGCCGACCTGCAGATCGCACCGGCGGTCCGCCTGCTGGCGACGATGGACGACGTGCTGCCGCTGCTGACCGGCCGCCCCTGCTTCGCGCTCGCGCAGCGGCTCTTCCCCTCCTACGGCGGGCATCTGCCCGCCGGCGCGCTGCCCGTTTAGAGCAGCGGGGCGCCGGCGCGCGAGACGCGCACCGCCGGGTCCAGCGCCGCGAGCGCGACGGCGAGCGGACGGCCGTCGGGCGTCGCGAGCTGCGGGTCCAGCTCGAGCAGCGGGACGAGCACGAAGCGGCGGCTCGTGACCTCGGCGTGCGGCAAGCGCAGCCGCTCGGAGGCATACGTCAGGTCGGCGAGCAGCAGCACGTCGACGTCGATCGGGCGCGGCGCGTGGCGCACGCCGCCGGCCTCGCGGCCCAGCTCGCGCTCGACCGCCTTGCAGGCGTCGAGCAGCGCCTCCGGGTCGTGCGCGGTCGCGATCCGCACGCAGGCGTTGAGGAAGTCGGGCTGGTCGAGGATCTCCCCGACCGGCTCCGTCTCGTAGCTGCTCGACGACGCGAGCACGCGCACGCCGTGGCGCGGCAGCGCGGCGACGGCGGCGGTGAGCTGGGCGCGGCGGTCGCCGACGTTCGAGCCGAGGCCGAGGTAGCCGATGCGCTCTGCGGACGCGAGCGCGGGCGCGTCACTCATCCGCGTCGCGGACGACCTCGACCGAGACTTCCTGCACCGGCAGCGGGATCGGCGGCTCGGGCTTGGCCGCTCTGACCCACACCGATTCGGCCTCGTAGTCGCTCAGCAGCCGGTCGGCGATCGCCGTGCAGAGCCGCTCGAGCGTCTTGTACGAGCGCTGCTGGGCGACGAGCGCGACCGTCTGGCAGACCTCGGCGTAGTCGACCGTGTCCTCGACGCGGTCGGTGACGGTGGCGTCGCAGGCGCCGACCTCGATCCGCAGGTCGAGCACGAGCCGCTGGCCGATCTCGCGCTCCGCCTCGCTGACGCCGTGGTGCGTGTAGAGCGAGAGGCCGGTGATCTCGATCGTGACGAGCGGCTCGGAGGGCTCGTCGTCCTCGTCCACCTCGTCGAGGTCGTCGTCCTCGAACTCGTCGTGCTCGTCGCTCATCGGCCGCGCACCGTAGCAGCCGTCACCGCGAGCGCGTCGGCGAGCGGGCCGACGTCGTGCACGCGGAAGACCGACGCCCCGCGCTCGAACGCGAGCACGTTGGTCGCGATCGTGCCGGCGAGGCGGTCGCCGGTGGCGCGGCCGGTGATGCGGCCGAGGAACGTCTTGCGCGACGTGCCGATCACGACCGGCCGCCCGAGCGCGACCAGCTCGTCGAGCCGTCGCAGCAGCTCGAGGTTGTGCTCGACCGTCTTGCCGAAGCCGATCCCCGGGTCGAGCATGATGCGCTCCTCCGCGATCCCGGCGGCGACGGCGGCCGTGAGGCGCTCCTCCAGGAACGCCTTCACGTCGGCGACGACGTCGTCGTAGACCGGGTCGGCCTGCATCGAGCGCGGCTCGCCGCGCATGTGCATGAGGCAGCACTCGAGCCCGCGCTCGGCGACGAAGCCGGCCAGCTCGGGCTCCTGGCGGAAGGCGGTCACGTCGTTGACGTACGTCGCACCCGCGGCGACCGCCGCCTCCGCGACGACCAGCCGCGTCGTGTCGATCGAGATCTGCGCGCGCACGCCGCGCGCGACGAGCCCCTCGATCGCCGGCAGGACGCGGCGAATCTGCTCGTCCTGCGGGACGGCCTCGGCACCGGGCCGCGTCGACTCGCCGCCGACGTCGAGGATGTCCGCCCCCTCGGCCTCAAGCGCGAGCCCGTGGGCGACGGCTGCCTCCGCGTCGAGGAACCGCCCGCCGTCCGAGAACGAGTCCGGCGTCACATTCAGCACGCCCATGATCCGATACGGCCGCCGCACGGCCGCATCGTCGCACGGCGGGACGGTTAAGCCAGCTCCGGCTTCTCTGGGAAGTCCAGCCCGCGCGCCTCTGCGGCGCCGCCGGCGAGGCCGGGACGCGGGAGTGGGCGCGGGGCGTCGCGGCCGGCGCGCTCGGGCGTGCCGGGCGGCAGCGGGACCTCGGGCGGCGGCGACGCCTCGGCGCCGAAGACCTCTTCCTCGGTCTGCCCCTCCAGCAGCGCCTCGAACTGCTCGCGCTCGATCGTCTCGCGCTTGATGAGGATCTCGGAGATCGTCTCGAGCGAGGCGCGGTGCTCGCCGAGGATGTCCTTCGCGCTCTGGTGGGCGGTCTCGACGATGCGGCGGATCTCGTCGTCGATCTCGCGCGCGATCTCGTCGGAGTAGTCGGGCTCGGAGCTGAACTCGCGGCCGAGGAACGGCTGCGCGTGCTCGTGGCCGAAGACGCGCGGCCCGAGCTTCTCGCTCATGCCGAAGCGCATCACCATCTGCTTGGCCGTCGCCGTGACCTTCTCGAGGTCGTTGGAGGCGCCGGTCGTGATCTCGCTGAAGACGATCTCCTCCGCGGCACGGCCGCCGAGCGTCATCGCCATCGTGTCGGTCAGCTCCGCGCGCGTCGTGAGGAACTTGTCCTCGGCCGGCAGCGAGATCGTGTAGCCGAGCGCCTGGCCGCGCGAGATGACGGAGATCTTGTGGACCGGGTCGGAGTGCTCGAGGTAGTGGCCGACGATCGCGTGGCCCATCTCGTGATAGGCCGTGATGCGCCGCTCCTTCTCGCTCATCACGCGCGTCTTCTTCTCGGGGCCGGCGATCACGCGCATGATCCCCTCCTCCAGCTCGACCTGCGTGATCTCGCGCTTGCCCGTGCGGGCCGCCAGCAGCGCCGCCTCGTTGACGAGGTTCGCGAGATCCGCGCCGGTGAAGCCGGGGGTCTGGCCGGCGAGCGCGTCGACATTGATGCCGCGCGCGAGCGGCTTGCCGCGCGTGTGCACCTCGAGGATCTTCGCGCGGCCCTTGCGGTCGGGCCGGTCGACGGTGATTTGACGGTCGAAGCGGCCGGGACGCAGGAGGGCGGGATCGAGGATGTCGGGCCGGTTGGTGGCCGCGATCATGATGATGTTGTCCTTCGCCTCGAAGCCGTCCATCTCGACGAGCAGCTGGTTGAGCGTCTGCTCGCGCTCGTCGTGGCCGCCGCCGAGGCCGGCGCCGCGATGGCGGCCGACGGCGTCGATCTCGTCCATGAAGATGATGCAGGGCGAGTTCTGCTTCGCCTGCTCGAACAGGTCGCGCACGCGCGACGCGCCGACGCCGACGAACATCTCGACGAAGTCCGAGCCGGAGATCGAGAAGAACGGCACGCCCGCCTCGCCCGCGACCGCGCGCGCGAGCAGCGTCTTGCCGGTGCCGGGAGGTCCGTAGAGCAGCACGCCCTTCGGGATGCGCGCCCCGAGCGCCTGGAACTTCTTCGGGTTCTCGAGGAACTCCTTGATCTCGTGCAGCTCCTCGACCGCCTCGTCGACGCCCGCGACGTCGCGGAAGGTGATCTTCGGCGAGTCGACCGACAGCCGCTTCGCGCGCGACTTGCCGAACGACATGACCTTCGAGCCGCCGCCCTGGACCTGGTTCATCAGGAACAGCCAGAAGCCGATGAAGATGAAGATCGGAAGGATGTACGTCAGCAGCGAGAGCCAGCCGTTCGTCTTCGAGCCCTCGACGTTGAAGTCGACTCTCGCGGCTCTCAGCTCGTTGACGAGCGAGTTGCCGTTGTCGGGCACGAAGCCGAGTTCGTGCTGCTGCTTCGCCGGCTGTCTCAGCGTGACGACGAGCGTGTTGTCCTTCGTCTTGATGTCGGCGGACTGGACGTTCCCGCTCGCGAGGTCCGACTGGAAGTTCGCGTAGGTGTACGGCTGCCCCTGATGACTCGGGTTGATGAGCCGCTGGGCGAAGAACGCGAGCACGACCACGACGAGAATCGGGAATGCGGCGCTCTTGAAGAACCTGCTCATGAAGTCATTCCGGGCGCACAGGCGCCATGCCGACGATGGACGGAACCCAAGCCTAGCACCGCGTCGTCGGCGCTCAGGCCTCTTTCAACGCCGCGACGTACGGCAAGTTGCGGTAGCGCTCGGCGTGGTCGAGCCCGTACCCGACGGCGAAGCGATCGGGAATCTCGAAGCCGACGTAGCGCGGCGACAGGTCGACCTTCAGGCGCTCGGGCTTGGTCAGCAGCGCGCAGACGGACAGCGACGCGGGGTCGCGCGCCGTCAGGTTGCGCAGCAGGTACTGGAGCGTCAGGCCGGAGTCGACGATGTCCTCGACGATGATCACGTCGCGGCCGGCGATCACCGCGTCGAGGTCCTTGAGGATCCGCACGACGCCCGATGACTGCGTCGCCGAGCCGTAGGAGGCGACCGCCATGAAGTCCACTTCGCACGGCAGGTCGATCGCGCGCATCAGATCGGACAGGAAGAAGACCGCGCCCTTCAGCACGCACACGAGCAGCGGCTCTCTGCCGGCGTAGTCGCGGGTGATCTCCGCCCCCAGCTCGCGGACGCGGTGCTGCAGGTCGTCCGGCTGGACCAGGATCTCACCGATCGGCGCGTCGCCCATGTGGGCGCGCAGTCTACGGCGCGCCGCCGTCAGCCGCGCTCGGCGTGCAGCACCCCGCGCTCGGCGACCGCGCGCACGCCGCCGCCGAGGTCGAGCAGCGCGCGGCCGCTGCGGCGCAGCGCGGCGACCTCCTCGGCGTGCTTCGCCGCGCCCGGCACGAGCTTGCCGGCAGCGCCGTCGGCGAGTCGCTGCACCACGAGCCGCCGCAGCGCGGGCGGCAGCCCGCCGAGCCGCTCGAGCGGGATCTCCAGGCGCCCGGCGCGTTCGTCGAGCTGCTCGGTCACGAGCGCGTCGAGCACCTCGCCCTCGTCGCGCAGCAGCGCGGCGGTGCGCAGCACGTTCGCCGCCGCGGCCGGGTGGATCTGCTCGAGCGCGGGCACGAGCCCGTGGCGCACGCGGTTGCGCGCGTATCTGACGCCGCCGTTGCTCGCGTCGTCGCGCCAGGCGAGCCCGCGCTGCTCGCAGTAGGCGGTCGTGTCCGCGCGCGTGACGGCGAGCAGGGGGCGCACGAGCAGCCCGTCGCGCGGGCGCATGCCGAGCAGCGCGCGGCGGCTGGGCGAGGAGGCGAGCCGGTAGAGGATCGTCTCGACCTGGTCGTCGGCGGTGTGGCCGGCGGCGACCGACGTGTCCGTCCCGCGCGCGAGCGCAAGCCTCGTGGCCACCGCGTAGCGCACGTCGCGCGCCCACGCCTGGATGTTCCCCCCGGCCTCCGGCCGGCGCGGGCGCTCGACCGTCAGCGCGACACCCAGCCGCTCGCACAGTGCGGCGCAGTGGTCCTCGTCGTCGACGGCCTCGTCGCGCAGCCCGTAGTTGACGTGCACGGCGCCGACGCGATCCCGTTCCTCGCCGGCGAGCCGGACCGCGACGTCGAGCAGGCAGACGGAGTCGCGCCCGCCCGACAGCAGCACGACGACGGACCCGCCGGCGGGAAGCAGCCCCCCGGCGCGCACCTGCTCGAGCACGCGATCGGCCTCCATCGCATCCGCAGTGTAAGCCGCGCAGGCCGGCGGACCGCCGCGGCGCTCAGACCGCGAGGTGCGGGTACTCGCGCTCGACCAGCTCGTGGTAATGCGCGAAGACGGGCTTCGTGATCGGGATCAGCGCGAGCGCCGCCTTCACGTCGCCGCCGGTCTTGATGCGCCGGCGCGCGATCGCCAGCGCGATGTTCTCCTTGCCCTGGAAGTAGCGGTTCGCCGTCTCGGCCGACATCTTCATCCAGACCTTCGGCTCCCACGCGACGTCGTCGCTCCACACCCACACGAGGTTGGCGTCCTCCTCGGGCGTCGCGGCGCGGACGTTGACGACGAGGTCGACGTCCTCGAACTCGAAGCGCTGGGGCACGTCGGCGTCGCGCAGGCGCGGACCCATCTCCGGATCCTCGTCCATCAGCGCGAAGATGCGGTCGATCACCTCGCGGAACTCCTTGGGCGACTTGAACGCGCTCATCGTGCGCCGCAGCCTACCTCTATCCTCGCCGGCCGTGACCGCCGCGCTGCACGTCCACCCGACCGCCGAGCTGGCCGAGCGCGTGCTGCTGCCGGGCGACCCGGGGCGCGCGCTGCTGCTCGCACAGTCGCTGCTCGAACAGCCGAAGATGTTCAACCACAACCGCGGCCTGTGGGGCTACACGGGCACGGCGGACGACGGCGCGCCGCTGACGATCCAGAGCACCGGGATGGGCGGGCCGAGCGCGGCGATCGTGATCGAGGAGCTGATCCGGCTCGGCGCGAGGCGCCTCGTGCGCGTGGGCACCTGCGGCGCGCTCGCCGGCGGCTTCGCGCTCGGCGACGCGATCGTCGCGGCCGAGGCGGTCTGCGCGGACGGCACGAGCCGCGCGCTCGGCGCCGGCGAGCGCGCGGCGGCCGACGCGGAGCTGACGGCGGCGCTGCTCGCCGCGGCGGCGGGCGACGGCGGCGCGCGCAGCGGCGCGGTCGTCACGACCGACCTCTTCTACGACGTCGAGGGCGAGCACGCCGACCCGCCCCCGGGCGATGCGCTGGCGATCGAGATGGAGACGGCCACCGTCTTCCGGCTCGCGACGCTGCGCGGCGTGCAGGCCGGCTGCGTGCTGGCGGTCAGCGACCTGCTCGGCCCGGCGCGCGGCCGCATCGACGCCGAGGCGATGGAGACCGCCGCGCAGCGGATCGGCCGGATCGCCGTGGCGGCGCTCTCAGCCTGACGCCGAGCGTCAGGATCTTCTGGCGGCGGCCGCGCGCTTGCCTGCCGCGGCCGCGCGCGTGCGCGTGGGTCTGCCGGTCGCGGGAGCGACCGGCGCGGAGCTTGTGGCTGCCGGCGTGCCGATCTGACCGGCGACGTCGGCCAGCTGCGCGGCGAGCGCGGACAGCTGGCCCTCGATCGCTGTCAGGCGCTGGTCGAACGCGCTCGCGCCGCCCATCGCGCCGACGCGCTCGTCGACGCGGTCGAGCGCGTCCTCGACGCCCTCGAGCCGCTGCGAGACGGAGCGCACGCGGCGCGTCAGCCGCTCGAGGTCGCCCGCGGAGGGCAGGTTGAGCGCGCCCATCGCGACCTCCTGCGCCTGCGCCGCCTTCTCGCGCGCGTCGAACGCCCTCGAGATCGCGCCGGTCACGAAGGGGCTCTCGAGCAGCTCCTGCGCGAGGCGGCCGAGGGCGTCCTCGCTCTGACGTGAGATGCGGGCGCGGAGCCCGTCGTTGGCGGTGGTGTCGCTGGTCATCGTCCCCCCTCGCGGGGTCGGGGTCGCGGGCGCGGCGGACCATAGCGCAGCCCTTCCGCCACGACCGCCGGCAGCCGTGCGCGACCGCCCGCAGCCTTCACGGCAGCTTCACGGCGGCTTTAAACGGGTCGTTTACGGTCCTGGCGGATTGGGTGTGGTACTCAAGGGCTGCGTTGCGTGCGCCGATGGTCTATGGACCTGTGCAACGCGCGGTCCAAGCCATCTACAAACACGCGGGTTCTTCTTTGCATACGTCAAGGTCACTCGGTAGCGTCCAGGGAGATCGCCGACGCGGCGGTCGTTCGACCGGGCCGCGCAGGCGGCCGTGCGTGAGGAGCTCGACAGCCGTATGAGGAGCAAGCCGTTTCGCATCGCCGCGCTGATCCTGGGGATCGCGCTGCTGCTGGTGGCGCTCCTGTCCGGCCCCGCGACCGCCGAGCCGCGGCGCCTGCTCGTGACGCTGATGGGCGGCAGGCAGGTGACGCTGACGGTCGACGCCCCGGCCGGCACGCCCGTCTCGAGCATCCCGCTGCCGGACCTCGGGATGCCCGTCGTGAGCGTCTCAGAGCTCGCGAGCGCGGCGCCGCCCGTGACGACGGTCGCGACCACCACGGCGAGCACCGGGACCACGATCACGGGGCCGCCGACGACGATCGCCGGCCCGGCGACCACCGGAGCGACGACGCCCACGACGACCATCGGTCCCGACGTCGGCGGCGTCGTCAAGCCAAAGGGTCAACCTAAGGGTGAGACTTCCGGCTCCGCGGTCGCCGTCCCGCCGACGACGACGCAGTCGGCCGGCGGCAGTCAGGGCACGCTCCAGGACGCGAGCGGCTCGACCACCACGACGACGCAGACCCAGACCGGCGCCGCGCCGACCCCCTCCGCGCCCGGCTTCACGGTCGCGCCGCTCGGGCCGGCCCCGATCGGCGTGCCGAACTTCTTCATCGAAAACTTCCGCATCCCGCCCTTCCTGCTGCCGATCTACCAGGCCGCCGGCATCCAGTACTCGGTGCCGTGGCAGGTGCTGGCGGCGATCAACGAGATCGAGACCGACTACGGGCGCAACCTGTCGGTCTCCAGCGCCGGCGCGATCGGCTGGATGCAGTTCATGCCGTCGAGCTGGGCGACGTACGGCGTCGACGCCAACGGCGACGGCGTGAAGGATCCGTACAACCCGGTCGACGCGATCTTCGCCGCGGCCCGCTACCTCAAGGCAGCCGGCGCCGCCACGAACCTCTCGCGCGCGATCTTCTCCTACAACCACGCCGACTGGTACGTCCAGTCGGTGCTGCTGCGCGCCCGCGTCATCGGCGGCATGCCGGCCGACCTCGTCGGCTCGCTGACCGGCCTGACGGAGGGCCACTTCCCCGTCGCCGCGCGTGCGACCTACGCGGACGGGCTGAACACGAAGACGGCGACACGGCGCGTGCGCAGCGGCAACGCCGCCGTGCCGGTCGACGGGAACCCGGCGCGCCGCTCGATCAACATCTTCGCCAGAGCGGGTGCCCCCGTGATCGCCGTCAACGACGGCAAGATCGTGAAGCTCGGCCAGAACCCGCAGCTGGGCAACTTCGTCGTGCTCGAGGACGTCTACGGCAACCGCTACACGTACGGCCACCTGGCCTCGGTCGCAAGCCGGTACCCGGTGCCGAAGCCGGAGTCGCAGTCGGCGAACGCGGCGAAGAACACCGAGCTGGAGCTGCCGAAGCCCGACGCGAAGCCAACTGTCCCGGCCACCGCCGGCGCGCAGCCGACTGCCGCCAGAGCCCCGGCCGCCGCCCCGCAGATGCAGACGCAGACGAGCGGGTCGGGCGGGCAGGCCGGCGCCGACACGACCGCGTCGGGATCCTCCACGAAGGAGCGCCTGTTCGCGCACCCCGAACGGCCCGCCGCCTACTCCGCCGGCGGCAAGCAGCAGCTCGCCGAGCTCGGCCAGCCGCTGCAGAGCTTCAACGGCTACTTCACCGGGGCGCTCCAGCTCGACCCGCGCGACTACGTGCTGAAGCCGCTGCAGGCCGGCTCCTCCGTGATCGCGGGGACGATCCTCGGCCGCATCGGCAAGACCGACCCGGCGCTCGCGCCGCACGTCGAGTTCTCGATCCGCCCCGCCGGGCGCGGCGCGCCGCTGGTGGACCCGAAGCCGATCCTCGACGGTTGGAAGCTGCTGGAGTCGACCGCGATCTACCGCGCGAACGGCAAGAACGCGTTCACCGCCGCCAACGGCGCGGGTCCGTCGATCGGCCAGGTGCTGCTGATGAGCAAGGAGCAGCTCCAGCAGCGCGTGCTCGCCGACCCGAACGTCGACATCTACGCCTGCGGCCGCCAGGACATCGCGGCCGGCCGGATCGACCGGCGCGTACTCGCGACGCTCGAGTTCCTCGTGGCGAGCGGCCTCAAGCCGACGGTCAGTGCGCTCGAGTGCGGCCACAGCTACCTCACGACGTCCGGCAACGTCTCCGAGCATTCGACCGGCGACGCCGTCGACATCGCCGCCGTGAACGGCATCCCGATCGCCGGCCACCAAGGCTCCGGCTCGATCACTGACATCACGATCCGCCGGCTGCTGACGCTCCAGGGCGCGATGAAGCCGCACCAGATCATCAGCCTGATGACCTACCCCGGGGCCGACAACACGCTCGCGCTGCCCGACCACTGGAACCACATCCACGTCGGCTTCCACCCCGCGGGCAGCCTGCTCGGCGACCAGAAGCTGCAGACGATCCTCAAGCCGAGCCAGTGGACCAAGCTGGTCCAGCAGCTCGCGTCGATCCCGAACCCGGTCGTCCCGCAGCAGGCCTCGAAGTACGCGATCAAGGACGGCCCCGGCGACTGACGCGGCCGCCGTGCCGGCCGCCGCGGACAGCGCGGACGAGCGGCGCGCCTTCCGCTTCGTGCAGTTCGAGTTCCCGTGGGCGCTCGGTCCCGCAGACGGGCGCTACGTCGTGCGCGCGGCGGCGGACGCGCCGCCGTCGCACGTGCTCGTGCTCGCGACGCTCGGCGCAACCGAGCGGCGGCGGCTACGCGGCCGGCGCGCCCGCGCGGTCGCGCCGCAGCCCCCACCCGTGCCCGTGACGACGGCGCGGGCGACGGTCGTCGACGCCGCGCCGGTGAGCGCCGCCGAGGCTGAGCGCTGGCTCGCCGACGCGGGCCAGGAGGACGCCGAGCGGGCGCTCGCGCACGTGGCGCGCGCGGTGCGCGCCCACCGACTCGCCGACGCGGATCCCGCCGTGCACGAGCCGGCGCTCACGCAGGCGCTCTCCGTGCGGGCCGGCTACGGCGCCGGGGAGCAGGTGGCCGACGGCCGCTGGACGGCCGCCCGCGAGCTGCCGCCGGCGCGCCCGGGCCGGCGCCGGCGCGTCGCCGGGCTGCGACCGCAGGAGCGGCTCGCCGCGCTGCTGGGCGGGCACGCGGAGCCGCTCGCCTGCGAGGAGCTGGCGCTGCGCGCGCGGCACGACCTCGACCACGGCCAGTTGCGCGAGGCGGCCCTGCAGCTGCGGACGGCGCTCGACGCGGCGCTCGCCGAGCTGGCGCCCGCGGCGGGCTCCTCCGCCGACATGGCCAGACGGCTCGACGAGCTGCGCGAGCTGCGGCCGGCGGTCGCGGCGCTCGCAGACGACGCGCTCGGCGGAGTCATGCCACCTGCGGCGAGCGAGACGCTCGCGGCTGCCCTGCAGCGTCTGGAAGCGGCGCTGCGGTCGCGGATCGCGAGCGATCTCTCACCCTCAGGCTCAACCTGAGGGTAGCTGCTCAGCGGCCCGTGAAGGCGGGCGGGCGCTTCTCGAGGAAGGCTGCGATGCCCTCGCTCGCATCCGCGGAGGCGAACACCTCCGCGAAGGCCGCCTGCTCGGCGGCTATCCCGGCGTCGAGGTCGACGTTCGCCGACACGCGCTTGATCTGCGCGACGGCCAGCGGCGCCTGCGCGGCGAGCGTCTCCGCCAGCGCGAGCGCGGTCTCGAGCAGCTCCTCGTCGGGCACGACGCGGTTCGCGAGCCCGCAGGCCGCGGCGTCCTGCGCGGAGATCGGGTCGCCGACGAGGTTCAGCTCGAGCGCCTTCGCCGGGCCGACGAGGCGGGCGAGGCGCTGGGTCCCGCCGAAGCCGGGAATGATCCCGAGCTTGATCTCCGGCTGGCCGAAGCGCGCCGAGGCGGCGGCGATGCGCAGGTCGCACGCCATCGCAAGCTCGCACCCGCCGCCGAGCGCGAGGCCGTTGACCGCCGCGATCGTGACGATCGAGCTGCGCTCGAACGCGCGCAGCAGCTCATGCGTGCCGGCGACGTAGGCGCGGCCCGTCGCCTCGTCCATCGCCGTGAAGGCCTTGATGTCGGCGCCGGCGCAGAACAGCCGCGCGTTCGCGGAGGCGATCACGAGCGCCCGCACGGCGCTGCCGTCGAGCGCGTCCCAGGCGCGCCGCAGCGCGTCGACCGTCTCGGGTGAGAGGGCGTTCGCCGGACGGTGGTCGAGCCAGGCGATCGCGACCCGGCCGCGGGTCTCGAGCTGGACGAGCGCGTCCTCCCAGCCGGGATCCGGACGCGGGACGATCGGGGGGTCAGGAGCAGTCACGGCCAAGGATTGTACGTCCCGGAGCATGGGCGCGGCCCAGCGGTCATCGCGCCGGCCAGTTGGCGCACAGACGTTAAGGTACGCAGACGTACCGGCTTGACCCGGTCCCCGGTCAGCCGGTACTCATCATCGCTCGCTCGCCTTCGACAAGGGGAAACACCATGGTTCCGGCCGCCATGGGTCGCAAGGCGATGGTCGCCGTCATGTGCGCCGTCGCCGTGTGTCCATTCACAGTGCTTATGTCAAGCCAAGTCGCCCGTGCGGACGATCCCGTGCCACTCGGGCAGGTTCCGCAAAGCGACGCCCAGCCGCCAGCGGACGCGGGCTCCGCGGCGAGCGCGGACAGCTCCGCCTGGCAGGATCAGGCGTCCAACAGCGACTGGCTCGAAAACGCAACGGCGTCGGACTGGTCATGGAGCGACTGGTACCCGGAAGACGCGTCCGCGACGCCATCCGACCCGACCCTGCCGGACGCGACCGCATGGGAAGCGACCTCGCCCGACGCGGCGCCGGCGGAAGCGGCGCCCGTGGACGCCGCACCGACCGACGCGAGCGTCTCCGCAGATGCGCTGCTGGCCGCACCGCTCACGGCGGCGGCGACTGTCGCGACCGACGTGCTGGCAGCACCGGCGTTGACGGTCTCGGGGACGACGCTTTCGTGGACCCCGACCACGGGGGTCAGCTCGTACGTCTTCGTGCGCAAGGTCACGGGCCAGGCCGACCAGTACTCGGTCGTGAGCGGGACGTCGATCGCGCCGCCGGCCGTGCCCGGGCAGGCCGTGACCTACAGCGTGCGGACGAACGTCAGCGGCAGCAGCTGGGCGCCCGAGGTCTCGATCGCGTACCCCGTTCCGCCACCCCCCGCGCCCACGGGCAACGTGCTCGCGGCCCCGAGCCTGAGCGTCTTGGGCACGACGGTGACGTGGAGCGCGACCGCGACGGTCAGCTCGTACGTCTTCGTGCGCAAGGTCCCGGGGCTCGCGGACCAGTACACGCTCGTCAGCGGGACGTCGATCGCGCCGCCGGCCGTGCCCGGGCAGACCGTGACCTACAGCGTGCGGACGAACGTCAGCGGCAGCAGCTGGGCGCCCGAGGTCTCGATCGCGTACCCCGCATCGCCGACCCCGACCCCGACCCCGACGCCCACGCCCACGCCGTCCCCGACCCCGCAGCCGGTCGACGGCACCTTCCAGATGGGCGTCGTCGCCGGCTCCGCGCTGTCGTACGAGCTCCCGTTCGTCGAGAAGCTCGGCGCGCACACCGCGCGGATGGAGTTCAGCGCCGACACGTCGGCGTCGAGCATGGCCTCGACGATCGACGCCTACGCCAGGGCGGGGATCCGGCCGATGCTGCTGGCGACCTTCCCCACCGGCATGCCCACGAGCGCCGAGGCGCAGAACGTCGGCACCTGGGCCGCCGCATACGGCCCCGGCGGCTCGTTCTGGGCCGGCAAGAGCTACCCCGCGAACACCGCGGTGACGGACATCGAGTTCGGCAACGAGACGAGCTACAGCTACCAGTTCTCCGACAACTCGCTGGCGACGTACTCGAGCCGGGCGCAGACGTATGCGCTGCGGGCAGCCGACGCCGCGAATGCGATCCGCGCGGCCAATGCGAGGGTCGGGCTGCTCGCTCAGGGCGACGACGCCGTGAACGGCACCGCCTGGGTGACGAGCATGCTCAAGGCCGTGCCGAACCTCGCCGACCTCGTGGCCGGCTGGACGATCCATCCGTACGGGCCGACCTGGGCGACGCGGATCGACTCGACGATCAACGCGGCCAAGGCCGCCGGCGCACGGGACCTGCCGATCTGGATCACGGAGTGGGGCCTCTCGAGCGACAACGGCCGCTGCCTCGACGACAACTACGGATTCAGCGCGTGCATGACGTACGCCTCCGCCGCGACGACGCTGCACAGCGCGCTGGCGGGGATGCAGAGCCGCTACGGCAGCAGGCTCGGCGCGTTCTTCCTTTACCAGGTGCACGACCAGTACGCGTCCGGCACGCAGAGCGGCCGCGAGGCGTACTTCGGCGCGCTGCAGAGCAACGGCGCGACCAAGGGCGCCTACACGACCGAGGTCAAGGCGGATCTTGCGGTGAACTGAGCCGGCGCATGGCAACTCCGAAGCCGGGGGAGTGTTCTTGGCGCAGAGCCACCACCACGAACCCGGAGCGCGAACGATGAGATCCCTGAAGGCCGCCCTGCTGGCGAGCGCCGTCTTGAGCCTCGCCGCGGCCAGCGCCGCGCACGCGGCAAGCCCCACCGTCACGACGGGCAGCGTCTCCTCGATCGCCACCACTGCGGGGACCGTCCATGCCGACGTGAACCCGAACGGCGCCGAGACGACCTACGCGTTCCAGTACGGGACGAGCACCGCATACGGCATCCAGACGAGCGGGCACAGCGCAGGCAGCGGGACGAGCGCCGTCGCCATCTCCGTGCGCTTCACGGGGCTGACGCCCGGCGTGCGCTACCACTACCGCGTGATCGCCTCCAACGCCAGCGGCACCACCGTCGGGTCCGACCATTCTTTCAAGACGACGCTGCCGCCGGCCAAGGCGCCGACGGTGCTCGGGACCGCGCCGTTCGCGCCGAGCGCCAACGGCGTGACGTTCACCGCGCTGCTGAACCCGGGCGGCGCCTCGACGACCTACCGCTTCCAATACGGCACCTCGACGGCGTACGGGCTGGAGACGTTCGGCAAGTCGCTGAGCGCTGGCGTCAGGCCGCAGTCGGTGAGCTTCGGCATCAACTCGCTCGCGCCGCACACGACCTACCACTTCCGCGTCGTGGCCTCCAACCGCGCCGGCACGACGTACGGTCCCGACACGCTCGCGCAGACGGGCCCGTTCCCGCCGGGGCAGCTCGTCGTCACGGCGGGGCCGCATCGCCAGCGCCGGTCGCACCCGTTCTACGTCGCGAAGGGGCACCTCGTGCTCGGCTCCGGCGTCTCCCCCGCGGTCGGCTGCGGCAGTGGGCGGGTGAGCGTGTGGCTCACGTCGGGAAGCCGTACGGTCGGGCACACGCACACCGACCTCGCGGCCGGCCACTGCAGCTTCCGCGTGCGGCTGCGCGTCAGCGTCGCGTCGAACGTGACGCGCCTGCGCGTGCACGTGCGCTTCGGCGGCAACACGATCCTGACACCGGTCGACGCGCGCACCTTCCTCGTCGGGATCGGCTGACGGGCAGGACGCACGGCCGCGAACGCACGACGGCCCCGGTGGGGGAACCGGGGCCGTCGTCGCGCGCGGGGGGCTTGCGTCGCGCGGGGCGCGCGACGGGAAGACCTAGACGCCGGCGGTCGCCGGCTCCTCGATGCGGCGCGGGAGCAGCGTCTCGCGGGCGATCACGAGGCGCTGGATCTGCGCCGTGCCCTCGTAGAGCTGCATGATCTTGGCGTCGCGCATCAGCTTCTCGACGGGGTACTCCTTGATGAAGCCGTAGCCGCCGTAGACCTGCACGGCGTCGGTCGCGATCTTCATCGCGGCGTCGGCTGCGAAGCGCTTGGCGTGCGAGGAGACGAGCGTGTTGCGCTGGCCCTGGTCGAGCAGCGTGGCCGCCTTCCAGGTCAGCAGGCGCGACGCCTCGATGTCGGTCGCCATGTCGGCGATGATGAACTGGATCGCCTGGTGCATCGCGATCGGCACACCGAACTGGACGCGCTCCTTCGAGTAGTCGACGGCGAACTCCATCGCCGCGCGCGCGATGCCGGTCGCCATCGCCGCCACGCCGGGGCGCGTGCGGTCGAGCGTCATCATCGCGATCTTGAAGCCCTTGTTCTCCTCGCCGATCAGGTGGTCGGCGGGGATCTCGACGTCGTTGAAGGAGACGGTCGCCGTGTTCGACGCCCGCTGGCCCATCTTGTCCTCCTTCTTGTCCACCACGACGCCTGCGTCGCGGGGGACGATGAAGGCCGAGATGCCGCGGTGGCCGGCCTCCTTGTCGGTCTTCGCGTAGACCGTGTACCAGTTGGCGTAGCCGCCGTTGGTGATGAAGCACTTCGAGCCGTTGATGACCCACTTGTCGCCCTTCTTGACGGCAGTGGTCTTCATGCCGGAGACGTCGGAGCCGGCGTCGGGCTCGGTGAGGCAGAAGGAGGCGAGCAGCGGCGCCTCCGTGAGGCGACCGAGGTACTCCTTCTTGAGCTCGTCGGAGGCGGCGATCACGACCGGGGCGGTCGCGAGGCCGTTGCAGCCGAGCGAGGTCTGGATCCCCGAGCAGCCCCAGGACAGCTCCTCCTCGATCAGGCAGCCGTCGAGGTAGCCGGCGCCGGGGCCGCCGTACTCCTCGGGGATGTGGGTGTTCATGAGCCCCACCTCCCATGCCTTCTCGATGATCTTCTCCGGCCAGGTGCCGTCCTTGTCGAACTCCCAGGCGACCGGGCGGATCTCCTTCTCGGCGAAGTCGTGCGCCATCTCGCGCAGGTTCTTCTGCTCGTCGGTCAGTGTGAAATCGACCACCGTTTTCTCCTTGTGGCGCAGACAGATTGACTGGTCAGTCAATACCTGCCCCCAAGGGTAGCGAACGTCGCCCGCGCCTCACAAGCCGGAGGCGGAGGAGCCCGTCGTCGCGGTTGGATAGGGTGCCCCGCATGGCCCGCCCGCGCCGCTACGAGATCGACGAGCTGCTCCTCCGTCCCGGGACCTACCTCAACCCGCAGACCGAGGTCCTGATCGTCGTCGACGACTCCGCCGAGATCGACCAGGCGACGCTCGAAGCCGACGCCGCCACGGCCGGCGAGGGCGACTGGGTGCTCGTCTCAGACGAGACGCCGGTCGACGAGGCCGCCCGCGACGAGCTGCTCGAGCGCTTCCAGGCGACCTACCACGAGGGCAGCCCGAGCGCGGTGCTCGACGACGAGGACGAAGACGACCTCGACGACGAGGAAGACGAGTTGGAGCCCGACCCCGACGTCGACGAGCTCTGACGGCGCCGGCATCCCGCCAGGCGGCGTCCTCGCCGGTTCATGTGCGAAGCACACTTCACCGGCTGCGTCCTTGCCTGCCGGGCGCCGACATCCGTCAGGCAGTGGCCTGACTACGCAAACGCGAACGCCAAAGCCAGGACTGCGTAGACGGCGAGGAGCTGCACGCCCTCGAACCAGGTCGACTCGCCCTCGTCGGTGACGTGCGTGGCGATCAGGACGGCGAGGAACAGCCCGCCGAGCTCGAAGCCGTTGAAGACGAGCGCCATCGGCGCCGGGCCGACGAAGAACGAGACGAGCACGAGGACGGGCGCGACGAACAGCGCGATCTGGGCGCTCGAGCCGATCGAGATGTTGACGGCGAGGTCCATCTTGTCCTTGCGCGCGACGAGCACGGCGACCCAGTGCTCGGCCGCGTTGCCGACGATCGCGACGACGATCGCGCCGACGAAGAACTCGGTCAGGCCGATCGACTTGGCCGCCGCCGAGATCGAGCCGACGAGGATCTCCGACATGCCGGCGACGGCGACGCCGGCGAGCGCGAGCATCGCGATCGAGCGCCGCACGCTCCACCCCGCCCCGCTGTGCTCGTCGCGGTCCTCGGGCGGGTTGAAGAGGTCGCGGTGGGTGCGCAGCGAGAAGACCAGCCCCGCGCCGTAGGAGAGGATCAGCACGATCGCGACCGCGAGCGACAGGTGCTCGACGGTCGAGCCGTAGGAGACGCGCGCGGCGCCCGGGCTCGGCAGCCCCGTCCCCTCCACCAGCTCGAAGATCGCCGGCATCGCCATCGCCGCGACCGCGAGCAGCAGCATCGAGGACTGCGCGACCGCGCTCACGCGGTTGAAGTGCTGGCGGTCGCGGCCGATGCCGCCGGCGAACATCGACGCGCCCATCACGAGCAGGACGTTGCCGATCACCGAGCCGATCAGCGACGCCTTGACGACCTCCTGCAGCCCGGCGCCGAGCGCGAACAGCGCGATGATCAGCTCGGGCGCGTTGCCGAACGTGACGTTCAGCAGGCCGCCGATGCCCGGCCCGGAGCGCGCCGCCAGCTCCTCCGTCGCGCGGCCCATCAGCGCGGCAGTCGGGATCACGCCGAGGGCCGAGCTGACGAAGATCGCGACTGCCGAGACGCCCGCGGCGTCGAGCACGATCGCCAGCGGGATGAACGGGACGAGCAGGTAGGGCCAGCCCTCGCCGCCGAGCAGGAACCGCCGCCGGTCCGGCCGCTGTGTGGGCTCGACGCTCACGGGTGCGGAACGATACGCGAGGCGGCCCCGCGAACCGTCGCGGTCGCGGCCGCGCCCGCGACCCGCCCGCGCCGCCGGGCGCGGACGGGGTCGCGAGGGCCGCCTGGAACGGCTACTGCGTCAGCAGCGAGGCGCACTTCTGCGCCTCGGTGACGTTCGAGCCGGCTCTCTGGACGCACTTCGCGTACGCGTTCAGCTGTGCCGAGCTCGCGCCGCCGGAGCTGCCGGAGCCGCCGCCCAGCGCGCTGCCGCCGAGCGCACCGCCGAGCAGCCCCTGGAGCTGGCCGAGCAGCTCGTTGAGCGGACGGCTGTTGGCCGGCGCCTGGATCGTCTGCGGCTGGTTGAGGTCCGACAGCTCGATCGAGAGGCTGACGTCGACCGATCTCGTCGCGCCTCTCGGCGGGACGACGCTGAGCGCGAGCGTCAGCTTGCGCAGCGTGTGGTCGCTCTGGCCGCTCCACACGTCGATCGTGGCGCTCTTGACGGCCTGCTCGATCTGCGTGCGAGCGGACGCCGGCAGGCTGCTCGGCACTCTGCCGCCCGGGACGCCGGGGATGCCGCCGGAGCTGACTCTCGCGAGCAGCTTGTCGACGTCGTTCAGCAGCGCGTTGACGTCGACCTTTGCGCTGATGTGGTCGGTCTGCACGCCGCCGACGGACTCGGTCCCGACGACGGTCGGATCCTGCAGCCAGCTGAGCGGGCTGATCCCCAGCGCAGAGAAGCTCGAGTGCTGCGTGGAGCCCTGCTGCTGGGATCTTCTGAACGACTGCTTGAGCTGGTCGAGCAGCTGCGCCGGCACCTCGTAGGAGGTCCCGCCGAAGTTCACGAACAGCTGGTCGCTCGTGGAGGTCAGCCCGGCTCTGAGGCCCTGGCCCTGCGCACTCGCGTCGAGCGCGAGGTCGAACTTCGGCAGCTGGCCGGAGCCGACGCTCTGGAACGGCCCGGAGATCGTCGCCTGGATCGGCCCTCTGATCGACGTGCCGCCCGTCACGTCGACTCTCAGCTGGACGTTCGCCTTGCCGCTTCTGATCTGGTGAGTGCCCGTGAAGGTCTCTCTCAGCAGCGTCTCGGCGTTCGCCGAGCTGCCCCCGGAGCTGTTGCTTCCGCCGCACGCGGCGAGCGTCAGCGCGACGACCGCGAGCGCGAGCAGCGCGACGATCGCGCGTGCCCTGTGTTGCACGAACCGATGGGTGAAAAGCACCTGCAAATCTCCTTGAGCGACGTGGCGGCCGAGCGCGCGAGCGTAGCATCCGTCTGCATGCGTTCCGTGCGCCTCCTCCTTTGCATCTCCATCGTCGCAGGTGCGTTGGTCGGGACCGTTCAGACAACCGCCGCCGCGGCCGCGAGCCGCGTGCTCGTGATGGACCGCGCGGGCCACGTGCACGCGCGCGTCGACCCCTCCCTGCCGGCCGGATCGGCGTGGCCGCAGCCGCCCGCCGGAGCGGTTGCGGCGGCCGCCCCGAGTCGCGGCACGACGAGAGTCGCGGCCGAGCGGACCGTCCGCGGCGAGCTGCAGCGGCTGCTCGCCGCGCACGCGATCGACGCCTCGACGCAGGCGCGCTACCGGCGCGCGTTCGACGACGCGGTCCGCACGGCGAAGCGGCTGAGCGGCACGCGCCGCAGCGAGCTGCAGGCCGTGATCGACATCCTCCACGGCATCGCCGCGCGCGGGCAGCTGACGGCAGCGCGGCTGCCGGTGCTGTTCGCAACGCTCGAGCGCAATCGCCAGTGGTGGACGACGGGCAGCCTGCTCAGCTACGGCCAGCGCGTCGAGTTCTCCGACAGCGAGCTGGTGTGGGAGTCCTATCCCGGCCAGGGGATCCAGCTGCAGGTGCTCGGCACGTTCGGCAAGGCCAACGGCCTGTGGATGGCGAAGGACGACGCCAAGCTGCGCGCGCTGCTCGACGAGATGCTGCCGCTCGCCGCCCAGCGCGGCGGAGCGCTCGCGTGGGAGTACTACTTCGGCTTCGGCGGCGGCGTGCCGCCGTGGACGAGCGCGATGTCGCAGGCGACGGGCATCCAGGCGCTCGCGCGCGCGTCGCAGGAGCTGCACGACCCGGCCTACCTCGCCGTGGCGGGCAGAGCGCTGAAGCTCTTCTCGCTGCGCCCGCCGGTCGGCGTGCAGGTGCCGACGCGCGCCGGCGTGCGCTACCTCCTGTACTCGTTCGCGCCCGGCGAAATCGTCATCAACGCGTTCGTGCAGACGCTCGTCGGGCTCTACGACTACGCGCAGATCGCCCACAGCGCGACCGCGGGCCGGCTGTTCCGCGCCGGCGACCGCCAGGCGCGGCTCGACGTGCGCGCCGGCGACACCGGCGCCTGGTCGCTCTACCAGCTCGGCGGCCCGGAGTCGGACCTCTCCTACCACCAGCTCCTCACCGGCTTCCTGCAGAACCTCTGCCAGCGCACGAGAACACCGGTGTACTGCACGACCGGCGCGGCGTACGCGAGAGACATGAAGACCCCGCCCGCGATGACGCTGGTGACCAGACGCGTGCGCGCCGGCAGCTCCGCGCTCGTCCACTTCACCGTGGCCAAGGTCGCGCGCGTGGGCATGACGATCAGACGCGATGCCGACGGGAAGACCGTCCTCAGCACGAGCGCGAGCGTCGCGCGCGGCGCGCACGCCTACGGCTGGACCGTCCCCTCCACCCCCGGAACGTACGACGTCACGCTGACGGGCACCGACCTCGCCGGCAACGGCGGGCGCACGACGGGCACGATCGCGGTGCTCGGCAGCGGACCGCGCGCGTAGAATCGGCCGCGTGGCCGCAGCGCGCACGAGAACGTGGATCCTCACCGGCTCGCCGGAGAACTACGCGGCCACGCGCGAGCACGGCTACCGCGTGATCGGGCTGAAGGAGCGCAACCGCAACCGCGCGCTGGAGATCGTGCCCGGCGACCGGATCGTGCTGTACCTGACGCGGGTGATGGCGTTCGCCGCCTCGATCGTCGTGACCGGCGAGCTGTACGAGGATCGCGAGAAGATCTGGCCGGGCAAGCCGGGCAAGGCGGACCCCTATCCGTGGCGCTTCGAGACGGAGCCCGAGCTGGTGCTGGCGGAGGACGCGTGGGTGCGCGCCGAGACGCTCGTGGACGAGCTGGAGCACATCGGCAAGTGGCCGCGCGAGCACTGGAAGCTCGCGTTCCAGGGCCAGATCCGCGCGGTCTCCGAGCACGACGCGGACGTCCTGCTCGCGCGCCTGCGCGCAGCGGACCCGGCACGCGCATGAGCGAGCGGCTCGGCGGCGCGCTCGCGCGCCTGATCGCGGCCTGGCGGGCGCTCACGCCCGAGGGGCGGCTCGCGGCCGTCGCCGCGCTCGCGCTGTTCGTGACGATGCTGCTGCCGTGGTACACGCTGCAGGGCAGAACCGTCAGCAAGAGCGTCACGGCGTTCGGCGCCTTCTCGTTCGTCGAGGCGGCGGTCCTGCTCGTCGCGATCGCGGTGCTCGCGCTGCTGTTCCTGCGCACCGAGCAGGCGACCTTCCACCTGCCGGGCGGCGACGGCTCGGTCGTGATGGCCGCCGGGCTGTGGGTGGTGGTGCTGCTCGTGTGGCGGCTGTTCGACAAGCCGCACGCCGACGCGCTCGTCGGCGTCGACTGGGGGATCTTCTTCGCGCTGGGCGCCGCCGGCGCCCTCGCCTACGCCGGCTCGCGAATGCGCCGAGCGCAGCGTCCGCCGGCGCCGTACGTCCGCCGGCGTCCCGGCCCGCGCCCGGCGACGGAGTCCCCCCCGCCGCCGCCCGGCACGAGCGTCACGCAGGTGCTGCCGCCCGAGCGCCCGCGCCGCCGCGCACGGCCGGCGGCGCCGGACGACCAGCTGACGATCCCGCTGCCGCCGGCCGACGACGAGCTGGCCTGAGCAGCCGGCGGACGGCGCGGGCCCCGTCGCTATCGTTCGCCGTCCGATGCCCCCCGTCGAGCCCACATCCGTCGAGCAGGTCTCCGACGGCCTGCGCTCCGTCGGCTACCTGCCAGGCGAGTCGACCGCACTCGTCTCCTACCTCGCCGCCAAGCTCGGCAAGCCCGTGCTCGTCGAGGGCCCGGCCGGCGTCGGTAAGACGGAGCTGGCGAAGGCGCTCGCGAAGTTCCTCGGGCGCGAGCTGGTGCGCCTCCAGTGCTACGAGGGGCTCGACGAGGCGAAGGCGCTGTACGAGTGGAACTACCGCAAGCAGCTGCTGCGGATCCAGGCCGAGGCGTCCGGCACCGGCTGGGACGCCGTGCAGGAGGACATCTTCGGCGAGGAGTTCCTGCTCGCGCGGCCGCTGATGACGGCGATCGCGAGCCCGGAGCCGGTCGTGCTGCTGATCGACGAGATCGACAAGACCGACCAGGAGTTCGAGGCGATGCTGCTCGAGCTGCTGAGCGACTTCCAGATCTCGATCCCCGAGCTGGGGCGGATCGACGCGCGCACGCAGCCGGTCGTGCTGCTGACGTCGAACAACTCGCGCGAGCTGACCGAGGCCTTGAAGCGCCGCTGCCTCTACCTGTGGCTCGACTACCCGGGCGTCGAGCACGAGCTGGAGATCGTGCGGCTGCACACACCGGAACTGAGCGAGACGATCGCGCGCAAGCTCGTCGCGATCGTGCAGGAGGTGCGCGAGCTGGACCTCAAGAAGCCGCCCTCGATCGCCGAGTCGATCGACTGGGCGCGTGCGCTGCTGCTGCTCGGCGCCGAGGACCTCGACGCGCAGACCTTCCGCCAGACGATGTCGGTCATCGTCAAGCACCGCACCGACCTCGACACGGTCGCCGCGCGCGTCGGCGTGCGGCTCGAGGGAGCGCCCGATGGCGCGGCCTCTCCGCGCGGCTGAGCCGGGGGGCCTCGACGCGAGGCTGATCGGCTTCACCGAGGAGCTGCGCGGCGAGGGCGTGGCGATCGGGACGTCGGAGCTGCTCGACGCGTTCGCGGCGCTGGGCGAGGTGCCGTGGACGGTGCGCGCGGACTTCAAGGAGGCGCTCGCGGCGACGCTCGCGAAGTCGCCGGAGGACCGGCGCGTGTTCGAGCTGGTGTTCGACCGCTTCTTCTTCCGCGCCGCCGAGGCGGAGGCGGCGGTGCAGGGCGTCACCGAGGGCGAGGGCTTCGAGGACGCCGCCCAGATCGACGTCGACGCGCTGCGCGAGCAGATCGCCCAGGCGCTGCAGGAGGGCGGCTCGGAGGGCGAGATGCGCGACCTCGCGCGGCTCGCGATCGCCGCCTTCGGCGAGCGCGGCGAGGGCTCCGGCGTGATCGGCGTCGACGTGCAGCGGATCCGGCGCTCGCTCGGGCTGCGCGCCGAACCGCAGCCGGACTTCCCAGAGGGCGACCCGCGCCGCGAGGGCGTCCCGCGCGATCAGCTGCGCAGGTTCGAGCAGCAGCTGCGGCGCGAGCTGGAGCGCGGCCAGATCGAGCGCACGAGACAGCTCCCGCCGGCGCGGCCGTTGAGCGAGCTGGATCGTTCGCTGCCGGGGGGGCCGATCCAGGATCTCGCGGCGGTGCACAAGGTCGTCGCGCAGCTCAAGCGGCGGCTGGCGACGCAGGGCAAGGAGCTGCGCGGGCGCAGACGCCATGCGCACGTGGACGTACGGCGCACGATGCGAGCGTCACTCCAGACCGGCGGCGTGCCGGTGGAGCTGAAGTACCGCCCGCTGCGGCCGCGACGGCCCGAGCTGTTCGTGCTGTGCGACGTATCCACGTCGGTGACCTCCGCGAGCGTCTTCTTCCTGAGCGTGCTGCACGCGCTGCACGACTCGTTCCGCAAGCTGCGCTCGTTCGTCTTCATCGAGCGGATCTCCGAGGTCACGGAGGTGTTCGAGCGCGAGCGCGACTTCCGCAGAGCCAGCGAGGCGATCTCGCGCGACGCGGGCGTCGCCGACATCTCCGGCTACACCGACTACGGGCGCGTGTGGCTCGAGTTCCTGGCCGCCGTCGAGGACGACCTGCACCCGCGCGCGACCGTGATCGTGCTCGGTGACGCGCGCACGAACGGCCGCCCGCCGCGCGACGACGTCTTCGCCGCGATCGCCGCGAAGGCCGGCCGCACCTTCTGGCTCAACCCCGAGCCGCGTCTCTACTGGAACTACGGCGACTCCGTGATCGCCGCCTACGAGCGTCACTGCACGGCGTTCGAGTGCTGGACGGCGAACCAGCTGGAGGAGTTCGTCAAGGCGCTGACGTCGACCCACGCCCCGGCCACCGGCCAGCGATGAGGCCGCCACGGCGGATCGACGTCCGGCACGTCGCCCAGCGGCTCGAGAACGGCGATCCGCTGTGGCCGCCGCAGGTCGCCGTCGCGCTGGCGATCGCGCTGACCTTCGGGCTCGCGAAGGAGGTGACCGTCGGACCGCGCTGGGTGCTGCCGGGCGTCGAGGCGATCCTGCTCGCGTGGCTGGTCTACATGGCGCCGAGCCGCGCCACGAAGCACTCGAAGCGCAACCGGCGCTTCTCGCTGGTCGTGATCGGGCTCGTCTCGCTGACGAACGTCGTCACGCTCGGGCTGCTCGTGCACTTCCTCGTCAACGGCGGCAAGGTCGACGGCCACCAGCTGATCCTGTCGGGCACGCTGGCGTGGGTCACGAACGTGCTGCTGTTCGCCGTCTGGTACTGGGAGCTCGACCGCGGCGGCCCGGCCGCGCGCTTCCTCGAGCCCGACCGCATGCCGGACTTCCAGTTCCCGCAGATGGAGAACCCGCACCTCGCGCCGGAAGGGTGGCGGCCGGGCTTCGTCGACTACCTCTACACGTCGTTCACGAACGCGACCGCCTTCAGCCCGACCGACACGATGCCGCTGTCCCCGATCGCGAAGACGCTGATGGGCGTGCAGTCGATCACCGCGTTTGTCACCGTCGGCCTCGTCGTCGCCCGGGCTGTGAACATCCTGGGGTAGCATTCGTCGCACAGCAGCGACAACCAGGGGGGCTGGCGGGTGAGCCGGCTGAGATAGCGCCCCATCGCTTCACGCGACCCGGCGCTGACCCTTCGAACCTGTGGGGTAATGCCCGCGGAGGGAGCGATGGACGGCGTACGGGTCGACGGAGTGGAGCGGGTCTTCCGTGGCCGTCGCGGCGATGAGGTGGTCGCGCTGCGCGGGATGGATCTGCGCGCCGCGCAGGGCGAGATCGTCGCGGTCGTCGGCGCGAGCGGCTGCGGCAAGTCGACGTTGCTGGAGCTGATCTGCGGGCTGCAGGAGCCGGACGCCGGCTCGGTGCAGGCCGACCCGGCGGTGCTGATGCCGCAGCGCGACCTGCTGCTGCCGTGGGCGAGCGCGCTCGACAATGCGGCGCTCGCGCTGCGCGTGCGGGGCGTGCCGGCGGCGGCCGCGCGGGCGCAGGCGCGCCCGTGGTTCGAGCGTTTCGGGCTCGCCGGCTTCGAGCACGCACGGCCGCGCGCGCTGTCGGGCGGGATGCGCCAGCGCGTCGCGTTCGTGCGCACGCTGCTGGCCGGCAAGCCGGTGCTCGCGCTCGACGAGCCGTTCGCCGCGCTCGACGCGCTCACGCGCCAGGAGATGCAGGCGTGGCTCTCGCACGCGCTGATCGCCGAGCCGCGCACCGTCGTGCTCGTCACGCACGACGTCGAGGAGGCGGTCGTGCTGGGCGACCGCGTGGTCGTGATGTCGCCGCGGCCGGGGCGCGCCGTGGCCGAGCTGGACGTCGCCCTCCCCCGCCCGCGCCACCGCACCGACGCCGCCGTCGTGGCACTGCGCGAGCGGGCGCTCGAGGCCCTGGGAGCGCCGGCGTGAGAGCGCTCGGGCGCATCGCCGACCCGCCGGCCACGCTGCCGCCGCGCCCCGCGCAGCCGCGCGCGCGGCGCGGAGGATCCGGCCGGTTCGTGGGCGCGCTGGCCGCTGCCGCGATCGTGCTCGTCCTGTTCGGCGCGTGGGAGCTCTACGCCGACCTCGGACCGGTCGACCGGCTCATCCTGCCTGCCCCGCACGACGTCGCGAAGGCGCTCTACGTCGACCGCGGGCTGCTGTGGGACAACTTCACCGTCACCGCCGGCGAGGTGCTGCTCGGCATCGTCGTCGCGGGCGCCGCCGGCTTCGTGTGTGCGATCGCTCTGCACATGTGGTTCACGCTGCGGATCTCGGTCTACCCGCTGCTCGTCGCCTCGCAGACGATCCCGATCGTGATGGTCGCGCCCCTGCTCGTCACGTGGCTCGGCTTCGGGCTCGCGCCGAAGCTCGCGATCATCGGGCTGATCTCGTTCTTCCCGATCGTCGTCACGACGCTCGACGCGCTCGGGCGCGTCGACGCCGAGCTGCGCAAGCTGCTGCGCACGCTCGACGCCCCGCGCCTGCGGATCCTGCGTCACGTCGAGCTGCCTGCCGCGCTGCCGGGCCTCTTCAGCGGCGCGAAGCTCGCCGTCGTGTTCGCCGTCATCGGCGCCGTCTTCGCCGAGTGGAGCGGCTCGGACGCCGGGCTCGGCCACCTCTTCCAGCAGGCGATCCCCCAACTGCTCACGGCGCGCGCCTACGCGGCCGTCATGATCCTGTCCGCGTTCGCGATCGCGCTGTTCGGCCTGCTCACGCTGGCCGAGCGGCTGCTCGTGCCGTGGGCGAAAGACCCCCCAGGAGGCAATTCCCGATGAAGCGACTGCTCGCCACCGCCGCCGCGCTGCTCGCGCTGCTGGCGCTCGGCGCCTGCGGCGAGAAGAAGGACACGACGACGCCGAGCGCGGCGACGAGATCGCTCACGCTGATGCTCGACTACCTGCCCAACCCGGATCACGTCGGGCTCTACGAGGCGCTCGCCGCGGGCGACTTCGCGAAGGCGGGGCTGAGCGTGAACGTGCAGACGCCGTCCGACCCGGCCGCGCCGCTGAAGCTGCTGGAGGCGGGCAAGGTCGACCTCGCGATCTCCTACGAGCCGGAGCTGCTGATCGCGCGCGACAAGGGCGAGCAGCTCGTCTCCGTCGGCGCGATCTCGCAGGTGCCGCTGACGACGCTGATGTCGCTGAAGAAGGGCGTGCACGGTCCGGCGGACCTCAGAGGCGGCCGCGTCGGCACCGCCGGGATCCCGTACCAGAGCGCCTACCTGACGACGATCCTCCAGCACGCCGGCGTGCCGCGCGACTCGGTGAAGGAAACGAACGTCGGCTTCGACCTCGTGCCGGCGATGCTGTCGAAGAAGGTCGACGCGACGCTCGGCGCCTACTGGAACGTCGAGGGCGTCCAGCTCAGACGCGCCGGCAAGCACCCGACGATCATCCGCATGGAGCAGGTCGGCGTGCCGACGTACAACGAGCTGGTGCTCGTCGCGCGCAAGGACACGCTCTCCAACCGCGGCGACGACGTGCGCGCATTCGTGCAGGCGCTCGCGCGCGGCTACGCCGCGGCGAAGGCGAACCCGCAGGCGGCGACCGACGCGCTGGTGAGAGCGGCGCCCGACCTCGACAAGGGCTTCGCGCTCGCGAGCGTGAAGGCCTCGCTGCCGGCGTTCTTCCCGACCGGCGCGAACAAGCCGTGGGGCTGGCAGGACCCGGCCGCGTGGCAGGCCTACGGCAGATGGATGTTCGACAACAACCTGCTCGGCGTGCTGCCGAGCGCCGGCGCCACCGCCTACACGAACGAGTTCCTGGCGGGCCAGGGCTCGTAGCTACGCCGCCGCCGCGACCGCGCGCAGCTCCGGCGCGGTCGCGCGCAGCGCGTAGGCGGCGGCGAGGCCGGCCCACTCGCCGTAGGGCGCGAAGAAGTCGCGCACCTCGTCCTCGGTAGCGCGCACGCGCGGGTCTCCCCCGCTCTGCAGCCGGCCCACCAGCTTCACGTAGGCGAGGTCGCCCGCGGGAAGCGCGTCGTAGCGGCCCTGGCCGAGCAGCGCGAGGATCGACAGCGTCCAGGTGCCGATCTCGGGGATCGCGCGCAGGCGCCGCCAGCCGGGCGCCGGATCCTCGGCGTGGAGATCGGCGCGACCGCTCGCGACCTCCTCGGCGACGCGCCGCAGCGCAAGCGCGCGCTTGGGCGCGAGGTCGAACGAGCAGAGCAGCGCCGGCGCCTGGGCGGCGACGGTCGCGGCAGTGGGCACGTCGCGCAGGCCGCTGTGCGCGCAGCGGCGGCCGAGCCGCCCGACGATCCGCCGCTGGATCGCGGCAGCGCGCACGTACTCGATCAGCTGCTCGGTGACTGCCCACGCGAGCGCCTCGAACGGCATCGGGCGCCGCCGCAGACGCACGGCGGGATCGGCGCGCACGGCGGCGCCGATCAGCGGGTCGTCGCTGAAGCGGTCGTGGAAGGGGCGCAGGTCGTCGTCGACGCCGAGCGCGAAGCGCATCCGCTCGATCCCCCACGCCGCCGCGGCCGGGTCCTCGGCTGCCGCGCCGAGCAGCACGCGGTCGCGCGCCGTCTGCGCGACGCGCACGACGACCGGCGTGCCGGCCTCGCCGTGGTGCAGCAGGCGGTGCACGACGCCCGCGCGCACCTTCAGGACCCCATCGGGCCCGCTCGCGCGCGAGAGGCGGAACGGCCACGCCGGTCTGACCTCGACGCGCAGCTCGCGCGTTCCGGGGGCGGGCTCCGCCGGGCGGGGTCGTGGGCGGGTGCGGCGGAGCGTGCCGGCCGCGACGCTCACTCGCCGCGCCCGAGCAGGTGCACGTCGAGCAGGAACGAGCGCGTGCCGAGCACCGACAGCGTCTCTGGGCCGGCGGCGCGCTTGCGGCGCCGCGGCGTGCGCGGCGATCTGCGGGCGACGTGGCGGCTGATCGCCACCACCGTCGCAGCGCCGGCGACGAAGCCCGTGGCGGCGACCGCGGCCGCCTGCACCGCGGGAAGCTGCCGGCGCTCCACGCGCTCCAGCGCGCGCACCTCGGCGGCGAGCACGGGCACGCCGTCAACCGTCTCCTCGGGCTCGACGAGGTCCGGCGCGGGCTCGGCGACAGGCGGGCTGGGCTCGATCATCGCGACCGGAGCATCGTGACAGCGCCGTCGGTCAGACGGCGCCGGCGCCGACGGGCACGGCCTCGAACTCGCTCGCCTCGTCCGGCAGAGCATCCTCGAACAGCCGCTCGTAGAGGCGGTAGCGGCGCACGACCGTGCCGCCCATCCCCTCCATCGCGCGGTTCATCGACTTGTTCGACTCGAGGATCCAGCCCATCTCGCCGTACGTCTGCGGCGTGATCTCGGCCGAGTCGAAGTGCAGCTCGTAGAAGCGCGCGGCGACGCCGGCGTGCTGCCACTCGCGTCTGACGCCGAGCGCGAAGACGCGCACGCGGTCGATCTTTCTGCGATTCCAGAGGAACTTCGCCCAGCCGATCGGCAGCAGGCGCCCGTTCATGCGCTTGAGCACCTGGTTGTAGTCGGGCAGCGAGAGCGCGGCGCCGACCGTCTCGCCGTCCTTCTCCGCGATGAACGCCCAGTGCTCGTCGAGCAGCGGCTTGAGCGTTCTCGCGTAGTGGCGGACCTCTCTCTCGGTCAGCGGCGAGAAGCCCCAGTTTCTCTCCCAGGCGGCGTTGTAGACCTCGAGGAAGCGGTTGATCTCGGCCTGCATGTCCTTCTTGCGCATCGGCCGCACCGTGATCCCGTGCTTGCTCTCGACCTGCTCGGCCATTCTCCAGATCGCCGGGTGGACTCTGTCGCGCCCCTGGATTCTCAGCTCCCACATGAGCGTGTCCATCGCCTTCGCCATCCCCGCGCCCTCCAGCAGCGCCGGGTAGTAGCGGTGCGTCCAGTTCGTGAGGATGATCGGCGGGCGCTCGTAGCCGTCGACGAGCACGCCGCACTCGTCGTTCATCGTGAAGTCCATCGGGCCGACCATGCGGTCGCGACCGCGGGCGCGCAGCCAGCGCTCGGCGGCGGACAGCAGCGCGGCGGCGGCCTGCGGGTCGTCCTCGCACTCGAAGAAGCCGAACAGGCCCCAGGTGTTGTCCTGGAACTCGTTGAGGATGCGATCGACCTGGGCGGTGATGCGGCCGACCGCGCGGCCGTCGCGCCAGGCGAGGAAGTACTCGGCCTCGCCGTGCTCGAACCAGGGGTTCTTGGCGCGGTCGAGGAACTGGCGGCGCTCGGAGATGAGCGGCGGCACCCAGTTCGGCTCGTTACGATAGAGCTGCCAGGGCAGTTTGATGAAGGTCGTGAGGTCGCGCTTGGACGCGACAGGCCGGACGTCGAGACCCATTGGCGCCGCACTGTATATGCCCACCACGATCGACGTCTTCAGCAAGGCCCGCACGCACGAGCGCGTCGCGCAGCTCCAGGCCGCGCGCGAGCTCGACGCGGTGCCCTATTTCCGGCGCCTGGAGTCGGCTGCGGCGCCCGTCGTGGAGATGGAGGGCGAGCGCCGGATCATGCTCGGCTCCAACAACTACCTGGGGCTGACAGCCGACCCGCGCGTGATCGAGGCGGCCCACGACGCGATCCGCCGCTACGGCACCGGCGTGACCGGCTCGCGGCTGCTGAACGGCACCTTGGACCTGCACCTCGAGCTGGAGGCGGAGCTGGCCGGCTGGATGGGGACGGAGGACGCCTTGGTGTTCTCGACCGGCCACCAGGCGAACCTCGGCGCGATCGGGACGATCCTCGGCCCCGAGGACACGGTCGTCGTCGACTCGGGCGACCACGCCTCGATCCTCGACGGCGTGCTGCTGTCGCGGGCCAAGATGCGCGCCTTCCGCCACAACCGCCTCGACCTGCTGGAGAAGCGCCTCGGGCAGGCGGAGGCCGACGGCGGCGGGATCCTCGTCGTCGTCGACGGCGTCTTCTCGATGGAGGGCGACGTCGCGCCGCTGCCGGAGATCGCCGACCTGTGCGACCGCTTCGGCGCGCGCCTGATGGTCGACGAGGCGCACGGGCTCGGCGTGCTGGGAGAGCGCGGCGCGGGCGCGAGCGAGTTGCTCGGCGTCGAAGAGCGCGTCGACCTGCGGATGGCGACGTTCTCGAAGTCGCTGGCCTCCTGCGGCGGCGTGATCGCCGGCCCGGCCGACGTGATCGACTTCCTGCGGATCCAGTCGCGGCCGTTCCTGTTCACCGCCGCGGGCGTGCCGGCCGCCGTCGGCGCCGCGCTGGCGGCGACGCGCATCTGCCGCTCGGACGAGGGCCGCGAGCTGTTCGCGCGCGTGCTGGCCAACGGCGAGTACCTCAACGCCGGGCTGCGCGCGCTCGGCTTCCACGTCGTCGACCCGGTCGCGCTGCCCGACGGGACGCGCGTCGCGACGCCGATCGTCCCGGTGCTCGTCGCCGACGACTGGAAGGCCGCGCTGCTGTGGAAGGCGCTCTACGACGCCGGCGTCTACGTCAACGTCGCACTGCACCCCGCCGTGCCGCCGGGCGGCGCGCTGCTGCGCACGAGCGTGATGGCGACGCACGAGCGCTCCACCCTCGACGGCGCGCTCGACGTGTTCGCCGAGGTCAAGCGCGCGTTCGAGGCCGAGCACGGCCCGCTGCCGTCGGCGGGCTGACAACAGCTTGACGCACCGGCAACAGGTGCACCCACGAAAAGCCCGCTCCTAGCGCACGTCCCGGACGGTTCGGGATTGACCCCGCACCACCTGCTCGCATAGCTTCTCCTGAGCCGCCGGGTCGACTCGTCTCAGGCATGTGGCACCGCCAGCCGCCGCCAGGGAAAGAGGCCGAGATCGCGCACGACGGCATCCCCCCAAGGCGTCCGAGCCCCCGCTCGGCGCGCTGATCCACGGCCTACGTACGGAGGCAAGAGAAGAGTGCAGATGGACGGGTTGCCGACGACGTCCCCAGGGCCGCAGCACCTGCAGGCCCTCCAACGTGCCAATCGCGTGCGCCTCGCGCGCGCAGAGCTGAAGCGCAGGATCGCCGACGGCGAGGTGACCGCCGCGGAGGTGATCGTCACCTCCCCGTGGGAAGCGGCGAGCATGGCCATCGGGGACGTGCTGATGAGCCAGCGGCGGTGGGGCGGCACGCGCTGCCGCAAGTTCCTCGCGATGTTCCGCATCTCCGAGACGAAGACGATCGGGTCCCTCACCGAGCGTCAGCGTCACGCGCTCGCGGCGCAGCTCGACGCGCACGCGACGATCGAACACGAGTGTGTGCCGGCGGTCGTGACGACCGTGGCGCGCGAGCTCGTCACCGTCTAGAGGGTCCCGCCCACCCTCGCCACGCGCGGCCCGGGGGACTCAGAAGCCCGGTCCGCGCGTGGCGATCTCGACGATGTGGTCGTCGGGATCGCGCAGGTAGAGCGAGCGGAATGCGCCGCGGTCCAGCACCTCGCTGCACGCCACGCCTCTGTCGCGCAGGTAGTCCCGCCAGGCGAGCTGCTCGTCGGCCGACTCGACCGTGAACGCGACGTGATGCAGCGAGCCGGCGCCGATCGTGCCCTCCTCCATCTGCGGGTACTCGAGGAAGGTGATCAGCGTGCCGGGGACGCCCTGCGCGTCGCCGAACCAGAAGTGGCGCGTGCCGGGATCGTCGTCGTTGACGCCGCGCTCGACGAGCGCGAGGCCGAGCACGTCGCGGTAGAAGGCGGTCGTGCGCTCGAGGTCGCGGCAGATCGCGGTGACGTGGTGCAGACCCGTCAGGCGCATGCGGCGGGGCTCTTCGTCGGCCATCGCGCAGGAGGCTAACGAACGCGCATGCCGACGCCGCCGCTGCGGCGCTTGAACAGCTGGCGGAAGAGCGGGACGCCGACGAGCAGGCCGCCGGCGGCGCCCGCGATCAGGACGGTGCGCTGCGCACCCGCGAAGTAGAGGATCGTCATGACCGTGATCGCGACGATCCCCGACAGCACGAGCGTGTGCGAGCGGTAGCCGCCGAAGTGCTCGCGGATCGCGACCTCCAGGCCGGCGACGGAGCCGAGCAGCATCGCCCCGAAGACCAGCGGCAGACGGCCGCCGAGGATCCCCCAGGCGCCGAGCACGATCGCCGACAGCGCGCACAGCTCGATCAGCGGGAAGCTTCCCCACGGCGGCTTGGGCGCGGCGTCGCGGCGGCTGCGGCGCGCGGCGGTGGTGGCCGGCGGCGGAGCAGGCTTGGGCGCGGGCGTGCGCTCGCGCGGCGGCGGAGCGCTCGCGCGCTGGCGACTGCGACGGCCCATGGCGGCGTTCGTCCTCGGTCAGATCAGGCAGCCGCGCATGCGGCCGCCCAGACTAGGGGGCATCCGGAGGACAGCTTGACGTGCCACCAGCCCGCCAGCATCCCGATCACGCCGAGGCGCGGGCGGACGTGCCAGACACCGCAGCCGGGCTGGCCGACGTCGGCGGCGCTGACGCGCACGAAGCGGTGGCGACCCGGGTCGCGCAGCATGCGCTCCAGCAGCTCGCGGTTGCGCGCCTCGCGCACTGCACGCGCGGCGAGCGTCTCGCGCACCTCGTGCAGGCGCTCCGCGAGGTCGTCGCGCACGCGCTCCAGCTCGCCGATGCCGAGCAGGCGCGGGCCGCCCTCGCCGCCGATCGTCCAGGCGATGCCGTCGCGCGGCGAGGCGTGCACGGCGAGCGTCGCCAGCTCGTGCTCGAGCCGGGCGATCTGGGCGCGCAGCGTGCGGCGCGCGGGCGCCTCCTCGACGACGCCGTCGAGCGCCGGTGCTGCCTGACGATCTGCGATGACGCCCATCGTGCTGCACCTCCAGTCCAGGCCTCCACCGAGTGTACCCGGGTCGTACCGCGTTCGAGCCCGGTGGCGGGCGGGCTCGCTCAGGCGGCCGCGAGCGTCTCGCCGCAGCGCCACAGCGCCTCCTCGACGTGCAGCCGCGGCACGCCGTCGACGCGCAGCGCGAACAGCAGCAGACGCGTCGTGCCTCTGGCGACGAGATGACCTGGCGCCGGCTCGCCGAACAGCGGCGCGAGCGGCGCGTGGGAGTCCGCCACGACGATCTGGCCGGCCGGCAGCGGCGGCGCCTGCTCGTCGCCGCCGAGGCGCTCGCCGGCGCGCGCGAGGCGCAGCCACAGCTCCCCGTGGACGGCGTCGGCGTCGAGCGCCCACAGCGGCACGCCCGTCTCCACCAGCGCGATCGTGAGCGCGTCGTCGAGCAGCCCGCGCGAGACGAAGCCGCCCTGCACGAGCCGCGCGATCGTCGCCTCCTCGACGGGCGTGCGCGTCACGTCGGGATCGAGCCCGATGTGGCGGAAGGCGACGCGGTAGGCGTGCGGGACCGGGCGCTGGCGCAGCGCGAGCGCCTCGGCGCCGCGGAAGCGCGCCGACAGCACGGCGAGGTGCTCGCGCACGCCGGCGGGGCTCTTGCGCGTGGCCGGCGCCGCCAGCTCCAACGAGACGACGCCGAGGCCGGGCAGCTCGGCGCGCAGCTCCTCGGCGACGAAGCCGTCGCGCGGCGCGGCCTGTCCGGCGAGCCGGTCGGCGTCGGGCCGCTCGCTCACCCGGCCGCCCTCCCCCGGGGCCCGGGTCCGGTTTCCAGCTTCCGCGCGTCGCGCTCGAGCGCCGCCGGCGTCGTCTCGTCCGTGCCGAGCGCGGTGCGCATCACGACGCCGCCGCGGTAGGCGAGCACGACCGTCGGGCAGATCGCGACGCCGTAGAGGTCGGCGACCGCGCCGTCGCGGTCCTGGGCGACCGGGAAGCTCCAGCCGTGCTGGCGCACGAGCGCGCGCAGGTCGCCGCGGTCGCCGCGGACCGCGACCGCCGCGAAGCCGACGCGCGGATGGCGCGGCGCGACCTGCTCGAAGGCGTCGAGCGCGGCGACGCAACGGCCCGAGCTGTCGGTGAAGAAGGCGAGCAGCAGCGGGCCGCGGCGCGTCAGCGTGCAGCTGTTGAGCGCGCGCGGGTCGGTCACGTCGCAGGCCGGGCGCGCGCCGGCGGCGCCCTCGTCGGCGCGGCGCGCGACGTTCGCGTCGCCGACGAGGTCGCTCGTCACGAGCGGCGCCGCGAACGGCGGCATCCGGGCCCCCGCAGCGAGCCCGGTCGAGCTGCTCGCGGGCGTCGTGAACGTGTTGTAGGTGATGTACGCGAGGATCGCGAGCGCCGCCGCGATCGCGATCCAGGTCGGCTTGCCGCTCACGCGACCGGCGCCGAGCCGCGTCGGGCGCGACCGCCGGCGCCGCGCGCCGCCATCCGCGGCAGGCGCGCGATGCGCCGCCGCAGCACGCTGCGCTCCGCCAGCACGAGCACCGACGGCAGCACGACCAGCACGCCGAGCAGCGAGACGGTCAGGTCCACGACGGTCACGATGCCGAAGTCGCGCAGCATGCGGAAGTCCGAGACGGCGAGCACGCCGAAGCCGGCGATCGCCGTCACGCCGGAGGCGAGCACGGCGCGGCCCGTCGAGCGGTACGTGCGCGCGAGCGCCTCCTCCAGCGAGTGGCCGTCGCGCTCCTGGCGGAAGCGCTCGGACAGCAGCACGGAGAACTCGGTCGAGATCGCGATCACGAGCGCGCCGAGCACCGCCGACATCGGGTTGAGCGGGACGCGCGTCGCGAACAGCACGAGCGCGGACCAGCCGGTCGCGAGCGCGATCGGGACGAGCGGCACGAGCGCGCGCTCGACACGGCGGAAGACAGCGAGCAGCGCGAGGCCGACCGCCATCAGGCCGGCGACGAGCGTCAGCAACCGCCGCCACGGCGAGGCCAGCTCGGCGTTCGCCTGCGCGGCCAGCACCGGCAGCCCGCCGAGGCGCGCGCTCACGCCGGCCGGCGGGTGCAGCTCGGCGCGCATCGCATCGATCACGCGCTGCTGGCGGCCCAGGTCCATCAGGCGGATCCCGAACGCGAGCGTCGCGGCGTCGTGTCTGGGCGTGAGGACCCCCTGGGAGAAGTACGGCGGCACGGACGCGAGCAGCGCGTCGATCGATCTCTGCGAGCCGGCGTCGGAGCCCTGCAGCAGGTCCGGCAGCGAGAAGGCCGGGCACAGCGTGGCGCCGGCGCAACCGCGCGACTCGTCGTAGCCGAAGCGTCTGAGGATGCGCTGCTCGTAGCCGGCCATCCAGTCGATCACCGCAGGCTTGGCGACGTCGGGCGCCTGCACGAGCACGTCGATCTCGCCGGACGAGGCCGTTCTGTCCTGCAGGTGGTTGAGGTCGCGCAGGGCGGGCATGCCGGCCGGCACGAGCTGGCGGATGTCGGAGACGACGCGCGTCTGCGTGTCGGCGACCCAGCCGGCGAGCGCGAGCGCGGCGGCGACGGCGAGCACGCGGCCGGGACGGCGCAGCGCGGCGCCGATCGCCGCGCCCGGCGCCGCGAGCGCACCGCGGCCGAGCGCGCGCAGCGGGGCAAGCTGCGCGAGCGCGCGGCCGGCATCGGCCAGCAGCTCGCGCGCGCCCGCGAGCGCGGCAGCGAGGGCCTGCCAGGCGGCGACGAGCGGCTCCGGCGCGGAGCCGATGCGCGAACGGGCGGCGCCAGCGCGGCGCGGCTGGAGCGCGAGCGCCGCGGAGCCGGCCGTCAGCGCGCACGCGAACGCGAACGCGATGCCGGCGACGAGCAGCAGACCGAAGCCGCGCACCATCGGGATCGGCGACAGCAGCAGCACGAGGAAGCCGACGGCGGTCGCGAGCGCGGCGGTGGCGATCGCCGGCGCGCCGGCGCGGGCGGCGTGGGCAACCGCCTCCGATCGTTCGACGCCCTCCTGCTCGTGCTCGGCGACGCGCGACTGGAACTGGATCGCGTAGTCGACCGCGAGCCCGATCAGCACCGGCAGCACGGCGATCGAGGCCATCGTCAGGCCGGCGCCGACGAGCGACATCGCGCCGAACGTGAGCGCCGCCGCGGCAAGCGCGACGAGCAGCGGCAGCAGCCGCAGGCGCGCGCGGAACAGCAGCAGGAGCGCGAGCGCCATCGCCGCCACCGCGACGGCGAGCAGCACGCCGATCTGGCCGGTGACGCTGCTTGCGAGCGCGTCGGTCACGACCGGGACGCCGGAGACCGTGTAGCTGCCGCCATGCTTGAGCGCGAACAGCGGCATCCGCACCGCCTGGCGGATCAGCGCGATCGCCCGCGAGCGCTCGGCGGCGGTCAGGTCGGGCCGCATGCGCAGCTGGATCAGCGCCGCGTTCTTGTTCGGGAAGAGCGCGGCGAAGCGCGCCTTCGGCACGTCCGCGCCGCGCGCGGGGTCGAAGACGATCTGCGAGATGAACGCCTTGTTGTCGATCTGCGGGATGCCCTGCAGGCCGGAGCTGAGGACGAGCTGGCGCAGCGTCTCGGTCGCCTGCGCCTGCGCCTGCGCTCTGGCGGCGTCGGCGGCCTGCTGCTGCGCAGGTGCACTGAGGCCGGCTCTGGCGGCCTGCGCCTTGGCGGCGGCGGCCGCGGCGACGACGCCCTGCTGGATCTGGGAGAGCTCGGCCTGGACCTGCGCCTGCACGGCGTTCACCGACTCGTTGAGGAACGTGCCGGGCCCGTAGACGAGCTTGACCGGCTTCAGCTTCGCGAGCCCGGCGCAGGCGCTCTGCGCGCCGCCGTAGGGTCTGGCGCCGTGCGGCACGTTGCCGCCGAGGCAGCCCTCCAGCCGCAGCACGCGACCGAGGTCGGGCGTCAGCACGAGGTTGGGGACGTGCTCGTCGATCAGCACGATCACTGCGTCGTCGCCGAAGCGGCTGTGCAGCGCGTCGGTCGCCTGGAACGCGCTCGAGGAGCGGCTCGCGAGCGTGTCGGCGCCGGTGCTCGGCTCCAGCCGCAGCGCGAGCAGCCCGCCGCCGAACGCGAGCAGCGCGACCGCCAGCAGCACGGGGATCGGCCGGGCCGCGGCGGCCCGCGCGACGCGCTCGAGCCCGTCCCGGACGTTCATCTCACGGCCCGGCGTTCGCCCCCGGCGGCTCCGCGACGACGTGCGGGAAGTCCGTGCCGTAGCCGGGCGTCGGGCCCTGCTGGGTGCAGGCGGGGGCGGGGACGTTGGAGGGATCGTTGCGGAAGGCGAACTGGAGGATCAACTGCTGCGCGTCCGGCGAGAGGTTGCCGATGATGCTCGCGAAATCCGCTGGGAAGTCCGGTGTCGGCCGCGGACCGCTCGCGCACTGACGCCCCTCGAACACCGGCAGGCCGGTTCTGAGCTGGTTGAGCTGTCCGGGGAAGCGATACGGATTGGGCCGGTTGGTCGCGAGGCGCTGCGGGTAGATCGTCATGCCGTCGGGGCTGAAGACGCTGGCTGTGCGGAGGTAGTGGGCGGCCTTGCCTGTGGACGACGGAGGCGTCGCCTGCGTCGCCGCGGTGATGTTGCCAACGAACCCGTCCAGCTCGGGCAGATACGTTGCGATATACCCGAGGAACGGGTTCAGGCTGCGCGTGAACGGGTCGAGCTGGCCGAACGCCGGGCGCGCATCCGCGAGGAACTGGCGGAACGCCGGCAGCCCCGGCCCCGCGGCAGTGATCAGCGGCCCGAGGTTGACGAAGAAGTCGCGGAACGACGGCGCGAACCGCGCCGTCGCCTGCAGCGTCGGCGTCAGCGCACGCGCGACAGGCCGCAGCTGCGTGATGATCGGGTTCGCCGTCTTCGTGAACGCGTTGAGGCGGTTGAGCGTCAGCGTCGACTCGCGCTCGAACGTCGGGAACGCCTGGAAGATCTGCTCCAGCTCCTGATTGCGCGCCGCGACGGTGCCGAAGACCACGTTCGAGTTGCGGATCAGGCCGGTGAGGTCGCCGCTGCGCTGGCTGAGCGCGCCGAAGACGGTGCCCGTGTTGACGACGAGCTGCTGCAGCGCCTGTCTCTGGTCGTCGAGCTGCTGCAGCAGCGTGTTCGTGTCCTCGGCGAACGGCGCGAGGTCGCCGAACGCGGCGTTGATGTCCTGGCCGCGGCCGTAGATCCCCTGCGCGAGCGACTGCATCCAGACCTGGAACGCGCGCTGCGTCTCGGGGTCGAACGAGCGCAGGATCTCGTCGAGCTGGACCGATCTCTCGACCTGCGCGTCGGGCAGCGTGCCGCCCTCTCTGAGCGTGCCGGCGCTCTTGTGACCGGGCGTGAGGTCGACGAACGTCTCGCCGAGGAGCGTCTTGTAGCGCAGCGTCGCGCGCACGTCCTTGGGGATCGGCGCGTAGCGCTGGTCGAGCTGGATCGTCGCGTCGGTCGTGTTGTTGGGCCCGAGCGCGATGTTGACGACCTTGCCGACGGGCACGCCGGAGATGCGCACGTCCGCCTGGTCGGCGAGCTGCGTCGCCTCGGTGAAGTGGACGTGGAAGCGGTAGCCCTGCGGCTTGAGCGGGAAGCCGCCGCCGAAGGCGACCCACAGGTACAGCAGCAGGCCGAAGCAGGAGAGTGCGAAGCCCGCCATGACGAGGACGCGTCCGAGTGTGGGTGCTTGCTTCTGCATCGCTAGTTGCCCGTTCCTCCAGCCGCCAAGTCGGCTCTTGTGCAGTACGGACCGGGATGGAGGTACGTGTAGTTGGGGCCGTTTACGAGCTGTGCGAGCAAACGAACAGCGCTATAGATCGGCGACGGCGATCGCGTGACGCTGTTGAGCCCGGCGAGCTGGTCACAGCTGATCACGAGCAATCCGCGCCGAATCGGACCCTGCGCATCCTGCGCAGAGAAGATCGAGTTCGAAACGTGGTTCAGCCATGCGAGGTAGAAGAGGTAGCCCTCGCTCGGACCCGACGGGTTGTACGCAAGCCCATTCAGGAACGCGTTGAGCACCTTGAAGGACGTCGTGAGCTTCGGCGTCGCGGCGGCGAAGTCAGCCGCGGCCGGGCGCAGCTCCTTGACGACCAGGGTCGCGACCTGCGTGAACGGCCGCAGCTGGTTCTGGATGATCGGCGTCGTCTCTCTCAGGAACGGGCGCAGCTCGACGAGCGAGGGGCCGAGCGCCCGCGCACCCGGGCGCAGCGCGCCGAGCGCCGGGCCGGCCTGGTCGGCGAACGTCTTCGCCTGCGCCAGCGCAGCGTTCGTGTCGCGCAGCGCGGCCGGCAGCAGCGTGACCGTGCGCTCGAGGTTCGCGCTCTGGTTGGCGAAGTGCTGGAAGACCTGGTTGGAGCTGTCGACGAACGTGCCGAGCTCGTCGTCGCGTGCGGCGAGCGCGTCCACGAACACGCCGAAGTTGTGGATCGAACGGGCGATGTACCGGTGCCGCAGCGCAAGCTGCTGCGTGATCTCCGCCGCGTCGTGCGCGGTCGGCTCGAAGCGGCGGAAGACCTGCGCGAGCGTCGTGCCGTTGTCTCTCAAGCCGGCCGCCCCGCCGTTGAGCAGCAGCTGGAGGTACGTGCGCGTGTCGCCGTCGAGCACCGACAGGAACTCGTCGAGGTTGACGTCCGGCAGCGTGTTCGAGACGGGCACCGTGTAGCCGTCCTTGACCGCCGGCCCGCCCACCGCCGTGCCGGGGTTCAGCTCGACGATCATGTCCTTCAGGCCCGTCTTCGGGCGCAGCAGCATCGTCGCGTTCGGGTGGACGCGATGCGAGTACTTCGGGTCGAGCTGCATCGTCACGACCGCGCGGCCGTTGACGAGGTCGACGTTCGTGATCTCGCCGACCTGCACGCCGGCGATGTCGACCGTCTGCCCCTGCCCCGGCGTGATCGCCTGCGCGGTCGAGAACTCGCCCTTGAGCGTGAAGACCTGCTTGCCGACGAGCGGCACCCACGAGGGCAGCGTCGTGCGCTGGTGCGCGAGCACGTAGAGGCCGACGAAGCCGGCGATCAGGACGAGCACGACGATCGCCGCGAAATCGCGCAGGTGCTTGCGGATCGCGGTCGTCATCTCGCGCTCCGCGACGGCGGGATGGTGGTTGTAAGTGGCTGAGCGCTTGCGTCGCTGACGTTCGCGGTCGCAGCGGTAGTCGTCGTGCCGGGGTTGGGCCGCGGGGCGGGCGTCGGAGACACGATGCTCTGCGGAGCCGGACCGGGTCCTGCTTGCGGACCGTTGACGTTCGGGAGCGCCTGCCGGTAGCAGTCCGCCGTCAAGTTGTACGTGGGCGTGGTGGTCGGGTACTTCGGGCTCGTCCCGAGCGGCTTGAAGTTCGCATTGCCGATGACCGCTCTGCCGCTGGTGGTCGACTTCCCGATGTTGACGGTCTGCGACCCGCCGCCCAACCCGGTGCGAATCATGCTGCCGTTACCGTCGAACGTCGCACCCTCGCCGGCAAGCCCGGCCATCGTGTACCAGAACTCCTTGTAGTTCTCGACGATCGAGCCGTCCGGGCGGCGGGTCGTGAGCGCGCCGTCTCTGACGCCGATGTTGCCGGCGGGAATGATCGTTCTCGCGAAACAGCGGTTGGCGAGGTCGAGCTGCGGCAGGAAGTCGAGCGAGGCGCCCTCGAGCTGCGCGAGATCCGCCGTCGCCGGCTGCAGCTGCGCGAGCAGGCCGCCCAGCTCGCTGGGCTGGAGCAGCGCGCGCGTCTGGGCGATCCACGGGTACGCCGCCTCGACCGTCGCGGGCGTCTCCTGCACCGCCGGCAGGAAGTCGCGCGCGAAGCCGCGCGTCGACGGGAACGAGGCGTCGAGGCTCTTGAACGCGGCGTCGGCGGTCGTGACCGTCGGGCCGAGCAGACCGACGGCCTCTGTCAGCGAACCGCTCTGCGCCGCGAGCGCGCCCGCGGTCGTGTTGAAGTTGACGATCAGGCTCTGCAGCGCCCCCTCGTGCGTCCGGAGGTTGGTCGAGAGCTTCGCGATCGCGGCGATCATGCGCGAGAGGTCGTGCGTCTGGGTGCCCAGCAGCGCCGTGTTGACGATCGCGGTGCCCTTGAACGCGGCGGGTCCGTACGTGTAGCTCAGGTTGATCCCCTGGGCACCCGATCTGTCCTGCACTTCGGGAGGGAGCGTCGCGTTCTGCGCAGCCGTCGGCTTCGAGGTGAGCGCGAGCCCGAACTGCTGCAGCAGCACCTGCAGGTCGGCGCGCTGATCGGACTGCAGCGCGGTCAGGACCTGGTCGAGCTGGACCGGCGTAGAGGTTTGCGCCGGGCCGATCGTGCCGTTCTCGGGCACCTCGGGCGCGGACGGCGAGCCCGGTCTGAGGTCGACGAAGAAGTTGCCCTCGAGGAAGATGCGCGGGCGGATCTTGAGCACCGCGTCGCGGTGGATCGGCAGGCCCTCTCCGCTGATCTCCATCGTCACGTCGGTGAGGTTCGTGTTCTTGTAGCGAGAGACGCTCTCGACCTTGCCGACGTTCACGCCCGCGATCCGCACCGGCGAGCCGGGACGCAGGTTGTTCGAGGAGACGAAGACCGCGTGCAGCCGGTAGCCGTGCGTGAACGGAACGTGCTTCGTGAAGCCGAAGTACACCGCGATCGAGATCAGCACGATCGCGAGCAGACCCACGCGGAAGCGCGTCCAGAACGGGGGTCTGCCGTCAGGCTGTCGTGTGCGCGACGCCATCAGAACCCGTTCAGCTTTCTCGGGACCGCGGCCGTCTGTCTCGGCGTCTGGCCGGGCGGATTGCCGATCAGCGTCTGGCTCTTGACGTAGACCTCGTTGCCGGCCATGCAGACGCCGTTCTGGCCCTTCCCGCCGATCAGCGGATACGGGTTTGAGTGCAGGTGGTTGCTGCTTGAGTCGCCGACGGTCGCGGGCCCGTTGGCGGGCGCGGACGCCGGCCCGACCTCGCTGTTGGGCCCGATTGGCGGCGAGACGGCGGCAACGTTGATCCATGTGCCCTGGTGCCCCGCGTCGCCCTGGCTCTCGACGCTCGCGACGTTGTAGAGCAGCAGTCCGAGATAGCTGCAGTTGATCTCGGAGTAGCCGAGGTTGTTCACCGTCGGCGTCAACTGCTCGACGGTGCCCCGCAGCCCGTGGATGCCGAGCGGCACCTGCGGGTCCTGCGCGAAGTCCTGCAGCGATCTGAGCGTGAGCGCGAGCTGGTTGTTGAGCGACGCGGCACGGCGCACCTGCGTCGTGCCGACGGCGAACGCCTCGGCGAGCGGGGGCGCGGCCGTACGCAGCGCAGCGGCGCCCGGCTGCAGGTCGCGGAAGAAGCCGGCGGCATTCGCGAGCAGCGGCCGCTGGATCGGGAACGAGCGGATCGCCGTGTCGAGCGCGGCCGGGCCCCCGCTGATCGTGTCCTGCAGGTAGGGGATCGCGATCGCGTCGAACGCGTCGAACGTCGTCGCGAGGCTGCGGTACAGCTGACCCTGCTGCTCGGCGACGGGCGCGATGGCGGCGGCCGTCTGCTCGAGCGATCGGAACAGGCGGCCGAGCTGCGTCTGCGGGTCGGCGAGCATGCGCAGCACCGGGATCGCGTTTCTCGTGAGCGGGTCGAGCGCGACGATCGCGTCGTTGATGCTCGACCCGCGGCCGGCGAGCGCGTCGCCGAACTCGACGAGGTTGACCTGGTTCGCCGCGCGCGTTCTCGCGTCGAACATGTTGAAGAACTCGTCGAACTCGACGGGTCTCGGCGTCGCATTCGCGAGCGCCAGCTCGCCGCCCTCCGGCACGCCTCTGGAGGAGTGGCCGACCGTGACCTGGATGTACTTCAGGCCGAGCGTCGAGCGCGGCCGCACCTCGACCGTCGAGTCGGCCGGCAGCGGCTTGACCTTCGTCTCCAGCTTGACGTGGAGTCTCGCCGTGACGCTGCCGTTTCTGTGCGGCTGCGGCACGATCTTGTCGATGATCCCGACGCGGTCGCCGCCGATCCGCACCTCGTCGCCTTGCACGAGGTTCGCCGCGTCCGGCAACTGGACCCAGACGTCGTAGGTCGGCACGAACGGCAGGCCGTTGTTCGCGTTGTACGCGAGGAAGACGGCGACGATCACGACGAGCACCGTCGCCGCGCCGATCAGCACGGGGTTCGCCGCCACGGATGTGCTGCGCCGGTTCATCTCGTCCCGCTCCCGCCGAGCAGGTAGCCCAGCAGACCGCTGCTCGGCGGCGCGCCGCTTGCCGCCGGCGCGCCGACGCCACCGCTGGTCGTCGGCGTGCTCGGAGTCGTCGCCGGAAGATCCGCGAGCGACCCTTGGCCCGAGCCGCCCACCGCGGTCGACGCGGTCGTCGCGCCGGCCGATGTGTTGACGGTCGAGGCCGCGCTGACCTTGCTCTGGTGGAACGTCGCCTGACAACCGCTGGCCTGCGCAGTCGCGTAAGGCAGACAGCTCACCGGCACCTGCAAGAACGTCCGCAGGTAATGCCCGATCGAGTCGAAGCCGTTCGCCGTCCCCGTCGTCTCCAGGATGACGTCCAGCAGCCGCTGGATGCCGTTCTCGCCCTGGAGTCTCGTCAGCGCCGGCGCCAGCACGGCCGCGAACGGCTTTGCTTCCTGCGCGAACGCGTGGATGTCTCTGATGACCGGCTCGGCGGCGGGCAGCGCGGCTCTGCCGGTGTCGGCGAGGTTGCCGAGCGTGCGGAAGGTCGGCAGCGCCGCCTGGCTGAACGGGCCGAGCTGCTCGAAGACCGTGTTGATCGACGGCGCCGCCGCGCGCAGGTCTGTCATCACGGGCGTGCCAGCCGCCGCGAACTCGCCGAGCTTCTTGACCGTCGGGTCGAGCTGCTGCAGGAACTCCGGCAGCTTCGCGAAGCTCTGCTCCATCGCGTCGCCGCGCGCGGCCGTCGCCGTCGCGGTCGCGCCCGCCTTGTCGATGAAGTCGCTGATCGACTGGCTCTGCGCGGCGACCGGCGCGAGCGCCGCGTCCGACTCGGTCGCCAGGTTGGCCAGCGTTCTGTTCTCGGCGACGAGGATCGCCAGCACTCTGTCGAACTGGTAGAGCGCCGGGTCCGCGCGGCGGATCACGACGTTGAGCTGCTGGCCGTTGCCCGCCAGCCCGACGCCCAGCTCGTTGATGATGATCGCGAAGCGCTGACGCTCCGGCAGCCGCATGATGTTGCCGAGCAGGTCGATGTCGACGGGCGAGGAGGTGTTCGTCACCGGCAGCAGGTACTGGCCCTTCCCGGCCCCGTGCTGGATCTGGTGCAGCGGCGGCGCGGGCTCCGTGTCGGCGCCCTTCGGCAGCGTCGGATCGCACGCGACGAACTTCTCGCCGATCAGCGACTGCAGGCGGATCGTGCAGTGCGCGTCCTGCTTGAAGTCCTGAAAGGCCGGGTCGTCGATCCGCAGGACGATCGCCGCCTTGTTGTCGGGCGTCACGTCGAGCGACTCGATCGTTCCGACCTTCACGCCCGCGACCTTCACGTCCTCGCCCGGCACGACGAAGCTCGCGCTGTCGAAGATCGCGCGCACGCGGTAGCCGCCCCCGCCGCCGGAGGCGCCCGTGCCGAGCACCAGCACGACGAGCGCGGCGAGCGCCAGCAGGCCACCGGCCAGCGCGCGCTTCAGCGTGGGTGAGACGCGGGAGATCATGGGCCGGGCGGCACGTCCGAGGTGTTGCAGTCGAAGCCGGCGGGCGCGTACGGGTTCGACCCGTCGGGCCGCGGCTGGCTGGCGGAGCCGGGGCAGCGACGCGTGTAGCCGGATCTGAGGCCGGCGAGTCGCTGCGACGGCGACACCGGCTCGAGCGAGCCGCCCGAGCTGTTCGGCACGTAGTTGAAGGCGCCGAAGATCGGCATGACGCGCGCGTAGTGCCCGTTCGCGTCGTAGTTGGCGGCCGACTGGCCGAAGTCGCGGAACCAGCCGACGAGGTCGGGCGAGTAGGGCCGCAGGAAGTCGATCACCGGCTGGCCCGCGCGCATCGCCGTGATCGAGCTCGACAGCGCCGGGCCGCCGACCTTCAGCAGCTGCGGCAGGTGCTGGACCGCGTCGGTCGCGTCGTTGAACGAGCCCGGCTGGTGGACGAGCTTGCTGAACAGCTGGAAGTCCGGCGTCGCCGCGTTGAGCAGCGGCGTCAGCTGGCCGAAGAATCTCGGCAGCACCACCGCGGCCGGCTTCGACGCCTGCAGCAGCGGGTCGAGGTCGTCGAGCGTCGAGCGCAGGTCGACGAACGTCGAGTTGCCCTGGCGCAGCGTGTCCGGCAGCACGCCGAGCGCCTGCGAGAGCGAGGCGTTCTGCGACGCGATCGCGCCCATCGTCGTGTTGAGGTTCGACACGAGCGAGGTCAGCTGCGGCGCGCGCTGCGCGATCGCGCCCGTGACGCTCGCGCCCGCGACGATCGCCCGTTCGAGCGTCGTCTGGTCGAGCGCGACCTCCTTCACGAGCTGGTCGGTCGAGGACAGGAACGGGCCGAAGTACTTGGATACCTGCTGCACGTTCGGCCCCTGGCCCTCGTACTGCGTCGCCGAGCCCTGGATGAAGTTCTGCAGCCCCTTGCGCGTTCTCGCGTCGAGCGTGTCGAAGACCTGGTCGAGGTCGACGACCGAGGTCGTCTTCTCGACGCCGAGCTGCCCGCCGACCGGGATCTTCGGCGCGTTGTTCGGCCCCGGCGTGAGCGCGATGTAACGGTTCGCGACGCCGGACAGCGAGGTCAGGCGGATCGTCGCCGTCGTGCCCTGGTGCAGCGGCGCATAGGGCGAGTCGACCGTCACGACGACCTCGGCCTGGTTGTTGCTGGTCAGCAGGATGTCGTCAACCCCGCCGACGCGGCGCCCGCCGACCTGCACGTCGTCGCCCTTCACGAGCTGGCCCGCGTTCTGGAAGATCAGCTTGTACTGGGCGCCGCCGCCGCTGGACAGCAGCAGGATCGCGACGACCGCGACCACGGCGATCAACGCGCCCAGGACGGCGCCGCGGGCGATCGTCATCGAACGGTCACTCCATCCCGAGCGGGCCGCTGGACTCCCCCGTGAGGAACTGCCGCACGAACGGGTTGTCGGAGTTGAACAACTCCTGCGCCGGACCCGACTCGACGATCCGCCCGCGCCACAGCACCGCGATGAACTCGGCGACGCGGCGCGCGCTCATGATGTCGTGCGTGATGACCACGTAGGAGCCGCCGTTCTCCTGGTGGACCTCCTTGATCAGCTCGCACAGCAGCGCCGTGCGGACCGGATCGAGGCCGGAGTCGGGCTCGTCGAACAGGACGATTTCGGGGTCGAGCACGAGCGCGCGCGCGAAGCCGGCGCGCTTGCGCATCCCGCCGGACAGCTCGTTCGGCATCTTGTCGCCGGAGTCGCCGAGGCCGACCTCGTTGAGCCGGCGGCTGACGATCTCGAGGATCTCCTCCTCGCCCTTGTCGGTGTGCTGCCGCAGGGGGAAGGCGACGTTGTCGTAGAGGTTCATCGAGCCGAACAGCGCACCGTCCTGGAACAGCACGCCGAACTTCTTGCGCATCTCGAACAGCTCGACGTCGGGCAGGCTCGGCACCGACTCGCCGTGCACGAGGATGTCGCCGCTGTCGGGGTAGAGCAGCCCGACCATGTGCTTGATGCAGACCGACTTGCCGGTGCCCGACGGCCCGAGGATCATCGAGATCTTGCCCTCGGGGATGCCGAGGTTCAGGCCGCGCAGCACGCGGTTGCGGCCGAACGCCTTGTGGACGTCTATGAACTGGATCGCGTCGGCGACGCCTTCGACGGCGTGGTGCGCCTCCGTGTGGTACTGGAACTCGTCCTCGTCGGCGTCCGACGCGCGCCGGTCCGCCTCGGAGACGACGGACACGTGCGGCGCCTCGTCGCCGAGCGGCTCGTCCTCGTACAGCTCGTCCTCGTAGGTCGTCGCGTCGTCGGGCGGCTCGCCGCCCTCCGACTCGCCGCCGAGCGAACCCTCCGGCCCAGCTTGTGCCCTGGTCGCAGCCTTCTCGTCCTCGAGCCGGTCGCGGTCGTAGTCCGAGGGGGTCACGTCGTCCTCCTGTCGGCGGGCGCAGGCATCAGCGGATCACGTTGATCTCAGGATGGGTGGCGAGCAGCGTCTGCGTGAAGACGTAGTTGAAGGCGAAGACGCCCATGAATGCGATCACGACGGCCTGGTTGACCGCGCGCCCGACCCCCTCCGCCCCACCCGAGGCGGTCATGCCCTTGTAACAGCAGACGATCGCGATGATCGCCCCGAACAGCGTCGTCTTCAGCACCGATCCCCACAGGTCGGTCGTCGAGGCGTTCGTGAAGAAGGTCGCCCAGAACGGGCCGAGCGGCGCGCCGTTGACGAGCGTCGCGAGGATGCCGCCGAAGATGCCGAACAGCAGCGCGTAGATGTCGAACAGGCCGGTGACGAGCATCAGCGCGAGGAAGCGCGGAACGACGAGGTTCTTGACCGGGTCGACGCCGAGCACCTGCAGCGCGTCCAGCTCCTCGCGGATCTTGCGCGCGCCGAGGTCGGCCGTGATCGCGGTGCCGGCGACGCCGGCGAGCACGATCGCCGTCACGAACGGCGCGAACTCGCGGATCGAGGCGAGCACGAAGAAGCCGCCGAGGCGGTCGAGCGCGCCGAACAGCACGAGGAAGTTCGCTGCCTGCAGGCCGGGCGCGCCGTAGCCGAACGCGACGGTCGACACGAGCAGCGGGAACCAGCACAGCTTCAGCGCGAACAGGAACTGCGAGACGAACTCACCGCCGTAGGGGTACGGTGGACGGATCGCCGAGACGATCGTCTTGCCCGTCAGGATCATCATGTCGCCGATCTCCTCGAGGGCGTTCCTCGTCGGCAAGAACGCTCGGTCGGCGACTGCTCGGACCATCTCCTCTAGTCCTCCTGTAGGACATCCACGGGGGCGCCCCTTGTGGCGCTCCCGAACGGACAGGGTATGGCACCAATATGACGCTTGCCAAACGTGAACTGTTGAGCGTCTGTGAAGGGAACACGCAGGTCTATATACCGACGGGACTGGGATCGAGCGCATTCCGGCCTACCGGCGGACCCCCATCCGGCCCGTGCTATGTTCGCGCCGCTGTGCCCAGCCGCAGAGCCACGCTGCGAGGCGCCACGGCAGCCGTCGCGGCTGTCGCGCTGGCGCTCGCCGGCTGTGGCGGGGGAAGCGCGCCGAAACCGGAGGCGTCGGCCACCTATACGGTCGACACGCACGCGGCCTTCCCCGCGCGCCAGAGTCTCGCCGAGCGGGTCGAGCTGCGGCTGACCGTGCGCAACGCCGACACGCGCACGATCCCGAACGTCGCCGCCACGATCGAGGCGGGTGGCGGACCCGACGGCACGGCCGTGCAGGCGTTCGGCGCGACCCTCACGGGCGCGGACCTGTCGTCGCACTCGCGGCCCGTGTGGATCGTCGACGCCGGCCCGATCGGCGGCGACACGGCGTTCGCGAACACGTGGGCGCTCGGCCCGATCCGTCCCAACCGCGCGCGCACGTTCGTGTGGCGGGTCGTGCCGGTCAGAGCCGGCAGCTACACGATCCGCTACCGCCTGACCGGCTCCACCACCGGCCGCTCCCAGCTGCGCGAGCGCAACGGCGACGCCGCCAGCGGCGCCCTCACGGTCTACGTGACCAGCAAGCCGCCGACGGTGCGCATCACCGCCGACGGCAGAGTCGTCAGCGTGCCGCAGTAGCCGCCCGGCGGATGCCGGCGCCCGCCAGGCAAGGATGCAGCCGGTGAAGTGTGCTTCGCACATGAACCGGCGAAGACGCCGCCTGGCGGGATGCCGGCGCCGCCGGGAACGTGTGAGGGCTCGCGGCGCGTCATGCGCCACGAGCCCTCACGGTGCACGGACCGGCGCCGCCCGTCATTACGGCGCCGGAACCGAGTCTGCGGTGCGGTGACCCGCGCGCCCGTGGGCGCAGGCACCGCACGCGGTGACGGCGAGTCTGCGCGAGCGCGGGCGCCCGTTCTTTGGCCCGGTGGCGAAAGATCGCGGCGGGGCTTTCGCCACGTCCGACCGGGTGCTGTGCGGCGACCCAGCGGTGGCACCGGGGCGGGGCGGACGCTTATAGTCCCGCGCGAGGGAACTGCCTGCCTGTCTCGCTGCGTGCATCGCCGCTCGGCGCACCCCGCGGGCGTTCCTTTGGACATGCGGATAGTGTCGGAGCACCGACGGCTACGTACGCTCGCCGCCGCACGGAAATTCACGAGAGGGAACACCCGTCCATGGCCAAGATCCGTCAGCAGAACGTCAGCGCAGCGCAGTGGTCGCCCAACGGCGCCGCCCTCGGCGCCCCCGACCTGACCCAACCCGACAACCAGGTCTACGGCGAAAACGTCTTCAGCATCGCCGAGCAGCGCTCGCGCCTGCCGAAGACCGTCTTCAAGCAGCTGCAGGCGACGCTCGAGCAGGGCGAGGCGCTCGACAGCTCGCTCGCCGACGCCGTCGCGCTCGCGATGAAGGAGTGGGCGCTGGAGAAGGGCGCAACCCACTACGCCCACTGGTTCCAGCCGCTCACCGGCTCGACCGCGGAGAAGCACGACTCCTTCTACAACCCGGTCGGCGACGGCACCGCGATCGCCGAGTTCTCCGGCAAGGAGCTGATCCAGGGCGAGCCCGACGCGTCGTCGTTCCCGACCGGCGGCATCCGCGCCACGTTCGAGGCGCGCGGCTACACCGCCTGGGACCCGACGAGCCCGGCCTTCATCCTCGAGAACCCGAACGGGGCGCTGCTGTGCATCCCGACGGCGTTCACGTCGTGGACGGGCGAGGCGCTCGACCACAAGATCCCGCTGCTGCGCTCGATGGAGGCGCTCTCGGGCGCCGCCGTGCGCGCGCTCAAGCTGCTCGGCGACGACGTCACGCAGCGCGTCTTCACGACGGTCGGCCCGGAGCAGGAGTACTTCCTGATCGACGAGCAGTACTACTTCGAGCGTCCCGACCTGGTGACGACGGGCCGCACGCTGTTCGGCGCCAAGCCGCCGAAGGGCCACGAGCTCGACGACCACTACTTCGGCTCGATCCCCGAGCGCGTGCTCGCCTGCATGCTCGACACCGAGCGTGAGCTGCGCAAGCTCGGCGTGCCGGTCAAGACGCGCCACAACGAGGTCGCGCCGGCGCAGTACGAGATCGCACCGATGTTCGAGAACTCGAACGTCGGCTCCGACCACCAGCAGATCACGATGCAGGTGCTGCAGAACGTCGCGCGGCGTTACGGACTCGTGTGCCTGCTGCACGAGAAGCCGTTCGCGGGCGTCAACGGGTCGGGCAAGCACAACAACTGGTCGATGGGCACCGACGGCGGCTCGAACCTGCTGGAGCCGGGCGCGACGCCGCACGACAACCTGTCATTCCTGTTCTTCTGCACGGCCGTGATCCAGGCGGTCGACAAGCACCAGGGGCTGCTGCGCGCGACGGCTGCGGGCGCGGGCCAGGATCACCGGCTCGGCGCCAACGAGGCGCCGCCGGCGATCATCTCGATCTTCCTCGGCCAGGAGCTGGCCGACGTCTACGACGCGATCGAGAGCGGCGCCGCGGGCGAGTCGAAGCCCGGCGGGATCCTCGGCCTCGGCTCCCCCGTGCTGCCCCCGCTGCCGTTGCACGGCGGCGACCGCAACCGCACGAGCCCATTCGCCTTCACCGGCAACAAGTTCGAGTTCCGTGCGATCGGCTCGACGCAGCCGGTCGCGATGCCGAACACGGTCCTCAACACGATCGTCGCCGAGGCGATCGACGACCTCGCCGGCCAGCTGCAGGACGCGCTGAACGGCGGGGCCTCGCTTGAGGACGCGCTGCGGCCGGTGCTGCAGAAGAGCTGGGCCGCGCACAAGCGGATCGTGTTCGACGGCGACGGCTACTCGGAGGAGTGGCACAAGGAGGCCGAAGAGCAGCGCGGCCTGCTGAACCTGCGCACGACGCCGGACGCCCTCCCCTACTTCGTCAAGCCCGAGACGATCTCGGTCTTCGAGAAGTACGAGGTGCTCAACGAGCGCGAGCTCGAGGCCCGCTACGAGGTCTTCACCGAGCAGTACGCGGTGAAGCTCAACATCGAGGCCGAGACGGCAGCCGCGATCGCCCGGACGCTGCTGCTGCCGGCGGCGGTGCGCCACCTGGCACTGCTGCGCGAGGCCGGCGTCGCCGAGCTGATCACGGAGACGGAGGGCCTCGTCGGCCAGCTCGTCACGGCGATCAGAGCGCTCGAGACGGTCAACGCCGCCGAGAACCAGGAGGACGAGCCGCCCGCCGCATGGGCGGTATTCATCCGCGACAACGTGATCCCCGCGATGAACAAGGTCCGCGAGGTCGCCGACACGCTCGAGAAGATCGTCGCCGACGACCTCTGGCCGCTGCCGAAGTACAGCGAGGTGCTGTTCATCAAGTAGCTTCCGCTGTCTATGTGGACGCGCGAAAGCCCCGCGAATGCGGGGCTTTCGTCGTTCACGGCGTCGTTCGGCTGATCAGCCGAGCGCGCTCGTCGGCAGCCGGTAGCGCGTGGGCGCGGAGCCGACGGACGCGGAGCGCGCGTTTGCACGCTCCGCATACAGGCCGCGACCCTGGGCCACGGCGGCATCGCTGCACGGCTCGCCGCCCTCACGGAGGATCCACGCCTCGATCTCCGCGCAGTCGGAGCCCTCCGCGAGGATCGCAGCGCGCTCGACTGTGTGCGTGCCCGCACCGCTCGGGCGCGCGAGGCGCACGATGATCGCTCGGATCGTCGTCTCCTCGATCATCGGAGCCGCTCGCTGCGACCGGCGGCCGCGGGCCGACGCCGAGATCTCGCCGGCAGGCTGCAGCCGGCCTGCTGCCGGTTGGACGTGAACGGCCCGTTCATAACGACTGTTTCCTCAATCCGCTCCACGAGAGGTCGGCCATACGCTGGCTGGGAGCGGTGAGCCGGCGCGACGGAACCTCCACTTCCGATGGTAGTCGGTCTCCCTGGCCGCGAGCAGAGGCCCCGAGGTTCGTCTCGCTCGACCTCAAACCGGAGTAGTTTCCGAAGCGGCGGCAGGTCCGAGGATGAAAGGGCACATCGATGGGCGACGAGGTCTTGTGCATCAGCCTCCTCGGGGCGTTCTCGGTCACGGTGGGCGAGCGAGCCGTGGCCGACGACGCCTGGCGGTTGCGCAAGGCGAAGACGTTGATCAAGCTGCTGGCGCTGGCGCCGGAGCGGCGCCTGCACGCCGAGCAGGCCTCCGAGCTGCTCTGGCCCGATCGCGACCCGGACTCCGCGCGCAACAACCTGCACCAGGCGATCTTCGCGGCGCGGCGCGCGCTCGACTCGATCGGCCTCGAGGGGAGCCGCTACCTGGAACTGCGCGACGATCTGCTCCTGCTCGGCCCCGGCGACCCGGTCCAGATCGACGCGATCGCCTTCGAGCAGCTGGCCGCCGCGGCGCGCGAGCGGAGCGAGCCCGCTGCCTACCGGGCGGCGCTGGAGGGCTTCGACGCCGAGTTGCTGCCGGCCGACCGTTACGAGGACTGGAACCGGGAGCGGCGTGACTCGCTGGCAGAGCTTCGCCTCGCCCTGGAGACCGAGCTGGCCGACCTGGAGGCGCACGCCGAGCCGGATGCGAGGAGCGGCGACGGCCCCGGCCTGCCGCGGCAACTCACCAGCTTCATCGGCCGCGAGCGTGAGCTGGCCGAGGCTGAGGCGCTGCTGCGCAACGCGCGGCTGCTGACCCTGACCGGGGCCGGCGGGTGCGGCAAGACCCGGCTGGCGCTGCAGCTGGCCGGGCAGCGGGGGGACGAGTTCGCCGACGGGATCTGGCCGGTCGAGCTGGCGGCGGTCGGCGAGGCCGAGCTGATCGGGCCGGCGGTCGCCCAGGCGCTGGGCACCCGCCTCGCCTCCGACCGCGCCCCGGAGATCGCCCTCGCCGGGCACATCGGCGACCGCCGGCAGCTGCTTCTGCTCGACAACTGCGAGCACCTGATCGAGCCGATCGCCCGGCTCGCCGAGGCCCTGCTCAGCCGCTGTCCGCGCCTGACCGTGCTGGCGACCAGCCGCGAGCCGCTGCGCGTCCCCGGCGAGGTGACCTGGCGCGTGCCCTCGCTCTCCCTCCCCAAGCTGGTCGCCGGCGCCCTGGCGGAGGAGTCGTTGGATGCGGAGTCGGTGCGGCTCTTCGCCGCCCGCGCCGCCCAGGCCGCGCCCGGCTTCGAGCTGGACGACGACAACGCCGCGGCGGTCGCCTCCCTCTGCCACCGCCTCGACGGGATGCCGCTGGCGATCGAGCTGGCGGCGGCGCGGGTCGGCGTCCTCACGCCCGCCCAGATCGTCGAGCGGCTCGACGGCTCGCTCGACCTGCTCTCGACCGGGAGCCGCACGGCGATGACCCGGCAGCAGACGCTGCGGGCGACGCTCGCCTGGAGCTTCGACCTGCTCGACCCCGACGAGCAGGTGCTGCTGCGCCGCCTCGCGGTCTTCGCCGGCGGCTTCGGCCTGGAAGCGGCCGAACAGGTCTGCGCCGAGGATCCGCTGCGCCGCAGCGAGGCCGTCGCGCTGCTCGGCCGGCTGGTCGACAAGTCGCTGGTGCACGTCGAGGACGAGTCCGGCGAGCGTCGATACCGGCTGCTGGAGACCGTGCGCCAGTACGCGGCGGAGCGTCTGGAGGAGGCCGGAGAGCTTGCAGACCTGGAGCGGCGCCACCGCGACTGGTACGTCGCGCTGGCCGAGAGCGACCCGACGCCGGCCGGCGACCTGCCGGCCAAGAACCGGCTGCGGCGCCTGGACCTGGAGCGCGACAACCTCCGCGCCGCTCTGGCCTCGGCGCTCGCCTCCGACCCCCAGACGGGGCTGCGGCTGGCGGGGGCGCTGTGGCGCTTCTGGCTGATGCGCGGCTACCTCGCCGAGGGGTACCGGTGGCTTGATGCGGCGCTGGCGGCGGCGCCCGAGCACACGGCGGTGCGCGCCCACGCCCTGCTCGCCGCCAACGTCGTCGGCCTGCGCCGCGGCGTCCACGAGCGGATCCACGAGTTCGGGGCCGAGAGCGTGGCGATCTTCCGCGAGCTCGACGACCGGGCCGGGATGTTCGACGCGGTCGAGGTCTCGGCGGCCTATTGCGCGATCGTCAGCCCCCCAGCGGACGTCGAGGCGCTGGTCGGCGAGCACGAGGCGCTGACGGCGCAGGACCTGCCAGCGGCGCGGCCGCCGACGTGGGCCGCGCACACCCGCGGCATCGCCGCCTGGTTCCGACGCGACTACGGGCCGGCGCGGCAACAGCTCGAGGCGGCACTGACGCACTCCGGCGGCCTGACCGGAGAGCCGCGCCCGGTGTTCTGGCCGCTCAGCTACGGGCTGATCTCGGTCGAGCCCGAGATCGGCTGCCCGCTGTTCCTGCACGAGGACACCGTCGTCGTCGCTCGCCGCGTCAGTGGCGCCGCGGCCGCCGCCTACATTCTCGTCAACCTCGCCGCGGTCGATCGCGCCGAGGCCGACTTCGTCCACGCGGAGGAGCTGATCGAGGAGAGCCTCGCCCGCTTCCGGCAGCTGGGCGACGGGCAGGGAGAGGCCTTCGCCCTCAACGCCTTCGGCAACCTCGCCCGCTCCAGCGGCGATTTCGAGCGGGGGCGGGAGCTGCTCGGACGCAGCCTCGCACTGCGGCAGGAGATCGGCGACCGCCGTGGCGCCGGGATCACCCGGGGCTGCATCGCGATGCTCCTGGCCCGCTCCGGCGACCCGGCCGGCGCCCGCGTCGCGGCCGAGCAGAGCCGGACCTGGTTCGCCGAGAACGACGACCTGATCGGCCTCGCCGCCGCCGAGCTGAGCCTGGCGAGCGTGTCGTTCTGCGCCGAGGATCGTGCCGGCGCCCGCGCCCATCTCGAAACCGCTGCCACGGTCTTCGAGGAGATCGAGACGATCCATCAGGCGGGCTGGGCGCTGGCCGTGCTCGCGGCGCTCTGCGCGGAGGACGGCGAGGCGCCGCTGGCACGGCGACGGCTGGAGCGGGCGATCTGGCATTTCAAGCTGCTCGGCGGCGACGCCGGCATCGCCTACTGCCGGGAGCTGGAGGCTGAGAAGCGCTTCTAAGGCGCTGCAAAGTGAGCGCTAAGGGACGGGCCGTAGCCTCGCTGCGCGTCGTCGAAAGCGACGCTGGAACCCAACTGAGAAGGAGCGGCCATGGCAACGCAAGGAGTGCTTGGAGCGGCAACGCTGACGGAGTTCGAGGATGGTCTGACGGGCTCGGTCGTGCGGCCCGGCGATGACGGCTACGACGAGGCGCGGGCGATCTGGAACGGCGCCCACGACGCCCGCCCGGCGGTGATCGCCCGCTGCACCGACGCCGCCGACGTGCGCCACGCGATCGGCTTCGCGCGCAGCGAGGGACTGACCGTCGCCGTGCGCGGCGGCGGCCACAGCATCCCCGGCTTCTCGACCGTCGAGGACGGCATCGTCATCGACCTCTCGCCGATGAAGGGGATCGAGGTGGACGCCGCCGCGCGCACGGTCCGCGCCGAGGGCGGGGTCCTCTGGGGCGAGATCGACGCCGCCACCCAGGAGCACGGCCTCGCCGTCACCGGCGGCCTGATCTCGACCACCGGCATCGCCGGCTTGACCCTGGGCGGCGGGATCGGCTGGCTGATGCGCAAGCACGGCCTGACCTGCGACAACCTGCGCGCGGCCGAGGTCGTCACCGCCGACGGCCAGGTGCTGACCGCCAGCGCCGGCGAGAACGCCGACCTCTTCTGGGGCCTGCGCGGGGGCGGCGGCAACTTCGGCGTCGTCACCGCCTTCGAGTTCGACCTGCACCCGGTCGGCCCGACCGTCGCTGCCGGCCCGATCTTCTACCCCGGCGAGCGGGCGCAGGAGGTCATGCGCTTCTACCGCGACTACGTGCGGGACCTGCCCGACGAGGCCACGACTCTCGTCAACCTGCTGACCGCGCCACCGGCTCCCTTTCTGCCGGCGGAATGGCACGGCAAGAAGCTGGTCGCGCTGATCGGCTGCTATTCCGGCGACCCCGACGAGGGGATGAAGGCGCTGCAGCCGCTGCGCGACCTCGGCGACCCGGTCGCGGACCTGATCGGCCCGATGCCCTACACCCAGATGCAGAGCCTGATCGACGCGCTCTGGCCGAAGGGGACCAAGGCCTACATGAAGGCCGGCTACCTGCGCGAGCTCGACGACCACGCGATCGAGACCATGACCCGCTTTCACCAGAACGCGACCTCTCCGTCCTCGGAGATCCACATCCAGCACTTCGGCGGTGCCATCGCCCGCGTCGGCGAGGACGAGACCGCCGTCGGCGGGCGCCAGGCGCCGTTCGTGCTCAACGCGATCGCGTCCACCCACGACCCGGCCGACGGGCTCGACACCCACGCCGATTGGGCGCAGCGGCTCTACGCCGACCTCGAGCCGTCGCTGACCGGCGGCGCCTACATCAACTTCCTCTCCGCCGAGGGCCAGGAGCGGGTGCGGGCCGCCTACGGGGCGGAGAAGTTCGACCGCCTGCGGGCGCTCAAGGACCGCTACGACCCGACCAACCTCTTCCACCTCAACCAGAACATCCCGCCCTCGACGCAGGACTGAGCCGCGCCGGTTGCGAGAGCCGCCGGCAACTCAGCACGCAGCGCCGGTCGCCTTAGGAGGTGTGCGAAAGCCCTGCAAATCAGGGCTTTCGTCATTCTAGGACCAGATCTCGTCGTAGGCGTACTGGTCGAACGGGAGCACCCAGCACGCGGCGATCGCCCCCGCGACTATGCGAAAGACGCTCACGATCTCCCACCCGAGGGTACTGCCGTCGCGCTCGAGCTGTCCCCCGGCGCAGATCACGACGTGCTCATCGTCGGCGAGCACGTGGCGCACGGCGATCCGGAAGGTGGCGTGCGCCAGCTTGCGTCTGGCGGCGAAGCAGCGCAGGACCTCGTCCCGGCCCACGTGGTCGCCCGCGAATGCGCCTCGCCCCGGCACATGCCACGTGACGTCCGGCGCGAGCATCGCCCGCACCGGTTCCTGGCCACCCCCGCCGTAGAAGCGATTCTGCGCAGCATGGAAGTCGCGGATCAACCGCGCGTTCGGGTGCTCCTCACGGTCACGTGGACGTCGGGCCGCAGCTGCTGTCACATGGCTGTTCACGACGGTCCAGGCGTCGCGTTCGGCGCGCTCGGACGCCGCGGATCTGCCTCCGGGCGCTCGGCGTCGCCGATCAGGTCGCGCTGGGCAAGCGTGTAGAGCAGGCCCAGCGCCGGCAGCACCAGCACGATCGCGACGCCGAAGACGAGTAGGACGCCGGTGAGCGTCGGGCGCGGCGCAGCGGCCTCGGCGATCGTCAGCGTACGCGGCAGCAGGTAGGGGAACTGCGCGATGCCCCACGCCCAGATCAACGCGGCGACGGCGCCGACCGCGAGGGCGCGGGCGCCGCGGACGGAGCGGCGGCGCAGCAGTGCCAGCACGCCCAGGCCGCACAGCGCCGAGACGATCACGGGCGGCAGCGCCTGGTCGAAGAGGCGATCGAACAGCGGGCGCGCGTCGGCGCGCAGCACCAGCAGCGCGGCGAGCCCGACCGCCGCGGCCGCGAGTCCGGCGCCGAGCGCGCGAGCGGTGAACGCGCGCTCGAGGTCGGCGACGCCGGCACGGCGCGCCTCGCGCACGAGGAAGACCGCCGACAGGTACGCGCTCGTGGCCACGAACAGCGCGCCGATCAACAGCGAGAGCGGGTTGAGCCAGCTCGTGACCGCGTCGCCGGCGGCGTTGCCGACCGGCACCCGGCCGCCGGCCACCGCGCCGGCGACGGTGCCCATGAAGAACGGCGTCAGCAGCGACGAGAGGCCGAACAGCCGCTGCGCGAGCACCCGGCCGCGGGACCCGCGCGCGGTCGTGTGGAAGGCGAACCCGGCGCCGCGCAGGACGATCCCCAGCGCGACGAGGCTGAGCGGGATGAACAGCGTCGAGGTGATCGCCTCGAACGCGGCCGAGAAGGCGGTCCACAGCACGACGAGGACGAAGATCAGCCACACGTGGTTGGACTCCCAGACCGGACCGATCGCCCAGTCGACCAGCTCGCGGATCCGCCGCCCGCGCGTCCCGCCGCCCGCGAACAGGGCCCACAAGCCGGCGCCGAAATCCGCCCCGCCGAAGACGGCGTAGAAGGCGATCCCGACCCACAGCACCGCGGCGACCGCGTCCGCGCTGGTCATGCTTCGCCCCCGGACGATCCGCCGCCAACCGGCGCGGGCGTCGGCGGCGGCGATCCCGGGCGCGGCCCGTACGGGGCGTCCCCACCACCATCGGCTGCCGCGCCCTCGTCCTCGGTGCGCCAGCGTCGCGCCATCGCGCGCAGCGTGAGCACCGTCGCGACGCCGAGCACCGTGTAGAGCAGCAGCGTCGCGACGAACGTCACCCACACGCCGCTGGCGCCGGTGATCGCGTCCTCGGTTCTCATCACGTTGTAGACGATCCACGGCTGACGGCCGACCTCGGTCACGATCCAGCCGCACTCCAGCGCCGCGACCGCCGCCGCGCCCGACAGCGCGACCGCGCGCAGGAACCACTTCGTCCGCGGGATGTCGCGCCGTCTCCACCAGACGAGCCCGAACCACAGGCCCAGCACGATCAACGCCGAGCAGATCCCGACCATCGCGTCGAACGCCCAGTGCAGCATCGTGTTGGCCGGCGGACGATCGTCGGGCGGGACCGTGTCGAGCCCGGTCACCTGTGTGCTGGTGCTCCAGCCGACGAGGAACGAGTCGAGGCCGGGGATCCCGATCCCGCCCTTGACGCCGTCGGGCGTGCAGCGGCCGCCGAGGTACTCGGTCACGTCGGTCGACGTTCTCTGCACGCACTCCATCGCGGCGAACTTGACCGGCTGGTCCTTGGCGATCGAGCGCGCGGCGGTGTCGCCGACGGCGAACTGGAGCGGCGTCGCGATGCACGCCACCGTCAGCGGGATCAGCAGCCCGAGGCGGTGGTGGCGATCGCGGCGCCCGCGCAGCATCCCGACCGCGTAGACCGACGCGACGACGAACCCGGTCACGAGGTAGGCGGCGAGGATCATGTGCGGGACCTCGTAGGGCACCGCGGGGTTGAAGATCACCTTCAGCGGGTCGACGCCGGTGACCTTGCCGCCGGTCAGCGTGAAGCCCTGCGGCTGGTTCATCCACGAGTTGACGGCGACGACGGCCGCCGCGCCGCCCAGCCCTGCGATCACGATCGGCACGCCGGTCCAGAAGTGCGCCCAGCCCGACAGCCGCTTCCAGCCGAAGATGTAGATCGCGACGAAGATCGCCTCGAGGAAGAAGAAGATCCCCTCGACCGCGAAGAGGATCCCGAACACGCCGCCGAAGCGGCCGGTGAACGCGGGCCACAGCAGGCCGAACTCGAACGACAGCACGGTGCCGGTGACCGCGCCGACCGCAACCGTCACGGCCGTCACCTTCGACCAGCGCTGCGCGAGCCGCAGCGCGTCGGCGTCGTCGTGACGCAGGCCGCGATAGTGCGCGATCAGCATGATCGCCGGGAACGCGACCCCGAGCGACGCGAGCACGATGTGGAAGCCGAGCGTGAACGCCATCTGGCTGCGTGCCGGCGCCAGCTGCGACGAGACCGCCAGGATCATGCTCACGCGCGGGCACCTGCGGGCCGTTCGATGCTCGCGAGCTCGCCCTCGACGACACGGCTCTGGCGTGCGCCGATCGCCACCGACAGCCACGCCGTCAGCACCTGCACGCGCCGGCCCGGCGCGCCGCTGCCGAGGTAGTAGAGGTGCACGCCCAGGTAGGTGAGGAAGGCCGGCGGTCCGGCGAAGCCGTGGCCGCGGATCTCGCAGACGGCGCGGCCGCGGCCGACGACGGCGAGCGCGCCCTTGTCGAAGTAGCGGAACGGCGTCGAGGCGCCCGGCTGGCCCCGCGCGATCGCCTGCGCGACGTGTCGGGCCTGCTGGATCGCGACGGTCGCCAGACCCGGCAGCGGTCTGCCGTCGGCTCCGGCGGCGCTCGCCGCGTCGCCGATCACCGACACCTCGGGGTGCCCGGCCACCGTCAGCTCCGGGCCGACCGCGACATGCCCGGCGCGGTCGGTCGCGGCGCCGGTCGCCTGCGCGAGCGTGCCGGCGACGGCGGCCGTCCGCACGCCGGCGGCCCAGACGACGGTGCGAGCCGCGATCCGCTCGCTGCGACCGTCCTGCTCGACGGTCACGCCGCGCGCGTCGATCCCGGTCACGCGCGCGCCCTCGCGGACGGTCGCGCCGAGCTTGCCGAGCGCGCGGGCGACCCGCTTCGACAGCCGCAGGCGAAACGCGGGGACGACGCGCTCGCCGGCGTCGAGCAGGATCACGCGCGCGTCGGCCGGGTCGATGCGCAGGAAGTCGCGGCGCATCGCGTGCCGCGCGAGGATCGCCAGCTGGCCGGCGACCTCGACGCCCGTCGGGCCGCCGCCGACGACCACGAACGTCAACCACTCCGCGCGGGCGGCCGGGTCGATCGCACGCTCGGCCTCCTCGAACGCGCCGAAGACGCGGTTGCGCAGGTCGACCGCGTCGCCGAGCGTCTTGAGCCCGCACGAGACGTCGCGCCACTCGTCGTGGCCGAAGTAGGACGTCTCGGCGCCGCACGCGAGGATCAGGCTGTCGTAGCGCAGCTCCTCCCCGCGATCGAGCGTCACGCGCCGCCGCTCGGCGTCGACGCCGGTCACCTCGGCCATCAGCACCTCGACGTTGGACTGGCGCTTGAGCAGCGAGCGGATCGGCGTCGCGCAGTCGCCGCTCGACAGCCCACCCGCGGCGACCTGGTAGAGCAGCGGCTGGAACAGGTGGTGGTTCTTGCGGTCGACGAGCGTGATCGCCACGTCGGCGCGCCGCAGCGCATGCGCCGCCGCGACCCCGCCGAAGCCGCCGCCGACGATCACGACGCGACGCCGCGCGTCAGCCCGCCCTTCGTCCGCGTCCGGCTCAGGCGACACGGCCGGGCACCCGCTCGCCGTGCGAGGCCCCCAGCCGCTCCAGCAGGTGGTCGCCGACGCGGACGGCGTTCGCCATCGCCGTCAGCGCCGGGTTGACCGCGCCGATGCTGGGGAAGAAGCTCGTGTCGACGACGTAGAGGTTGTCGACCTCGTGCGCGCGGCAGTCGGCGTCGAGCACCGAGCTGGCGGGATCGGCGCCGAAGCGCACCGTGCCCGCCTGGTGCGCGACGCCCGCGACGGGGATCTCGTTCTTGAGGTAGGCGTGGTGGGGCAGCAGATGGTGCTCGTGCATGCCGAGATGGCCGAGCATCGATCTGAGCGCGTGGAACAGCCGCTGCTTGGGGACCTCGTTGCTCGCGCGATAGGCGAGCTTCACGCTTCCGTCGGGCCGGACGGTGACGCGGTTGTCGGCCCGCGGCAGGTCCTCGGTCGAGAGCCAGAAGTCGACGGCGTGGCGAGCGACGTCCTCCAGCGACCAGCGCGGCGCGAAGCGCGTCTCCCCCGGCTTCTCGCCGTGGAACATCGGCGCCTGGGACTTGCCGACCATCTGGATGTTGCCCATCGGGAACTCGAAGTCGGGACCGCCGAAGTAGAAGTCGTTGAGCCCGAGCGTCTTCTGGAACACGGTCGGGTTCTCATCCATCGACAGGGCGAGCACCGCCTGGCTGTTGTGGAACATGTAGTTGCGCCCGACCTGGTCGGACCCGTTCGCGAGGCCGTTGGGATGCGCGTCGCTCGCCGAGCTGAGCAGCAGCTTCGCCGAGTTGGCTGCGCCGCACGACACGACGACGATGTCGGCGGCGTATGTCTCGCGCTCGCCGTCGCGCTCCAGCTCGACCTCGGTGACGGTCGTGCCGGCGTCGTTCGTGCGCAACGCCGTCGCGCGCGCGTTCGTCAGCAGCGTGACGTTCGCGTGCTCGAGCGCCGGCCGCACGCCGAGCACCTCGGCGTCGGACTTCGCATGCACGACGCACGGGAAGCCGTCGCAGTTCTGGCAGCGCACGCAGGCGCTGAAGGGCGGCCGCTGCTCGTCCAGCATCACCCCGCAGGGCGCGTGGAACGGGTGCAGTCCCTCGGCGGCGAGGTCGTCGGACAGCTGCTGGATGCGCGGCTCGTGCGAGACGGCCGGGTGCGGGTACGGCGCGCTCGACGGGCCCTCCGTCGGATCCTCCCCGCGGGCCCCGTGGACCTCGTAGAGCTGCTCCGCGCGCGTGTAGTACGGCTCGAGCTCGTCATAGGAGACCGGCCACGCGGGCGAGCTGCCGTCGTGGTGGCGCAGCTCGCCGAAGTCCTCCGGACGCAGGCGATACAGCGCCGCGCCGTAGAGCTTGGTGGCACCGCCGACGAAGTAGTGGATCTGCGGCGCGAACGGCTCGTCGTCGGCGTCGTACCAGGTGTCGGGCGAGACGTAGCGGTTCTCGACGAAGACGTCCTGCGCGAGCCAGTTGGCCGGCTCGCGCGGGAGCCAGTCGCCGCGCTCCAGCAGCAGGATCCGCTTGCCCGACGGCGCCAGCTGGCGCACGAGCGTGCCGCCGCCCGCGCCGCTGCCGATCACGATCACGTCGTAGTGCTCCATTCAGGACAGCTCCTCGAGCCGCTCGGTCACGATGATGCGGCCGGCCGCCTCGATCAGCGCGAGATGCGAGAACGCCTGCGGGAAGTTGCCGAGGTGACGGCTGGTGTCCGCGTCGAACTCCTCCGCGTAGAGGCCCAGCGGCGAGGACTCGCGCAGCAGCCGCTCCATCAGGTCGCGGGCGCGCTGCGTCTCGCCGATCACCGCCAGCGCCGAGACGAGCCAGAAGGAGCAGATCAGGAACGTGCCCTCCTTGCCCGACAGCCCGTCGTCGGTCTCGTCGGTCTTGTAGCGCAGCACGAAGCCGTGCTCGGTCAGCTCGTCGGCGATCGCCAGCACGCTCGCGCGCAGCCGCGGGTCGCCGGCCGGCAGGAAGCCGAACAGCGCCGCCAGCAGCGTCGAGGCGTCGAGCGCGTCGGTGTCGTAGTGCTGGCGCAGCACGCCGCGCCCGTCGATGCCGTGCTCGACGATGTCGGCGTGGATCTCGTCGGCGGTCGCGCGCCACTCCGCGGTCAGTCTCGCGTCGCCGCGGATCGCGGCCAGCTTGGAGGCGCGGTCGAGCGCGATCCAGCCCATCAGCTTCGACGAGACGTAGTGCCGGGGCTCGCCGCGCGCCTCCCAGATCCCCTGGTCGGGCTCGCGCCAGACCGCGGTCGCGCACGCCGCCTGCGCCTGCACGATCGGCCACAGGCGCCGCGGCAGCCGCTCGCTGCGGCGGGTGTGCAGCAGGATCGAGTCGAGCACCGCGCCGTAGACGTCGTTCTGGCGCTGGTCGAAGGCGCCGTTGCCGACGCGCACGGGGCGCGCGCCGGCGTAGCCGGAGAGGTCGTCGCGCGTGGACTCGGTCAGGTCGCGGCGTCCGTCGATCCCGTACATGATCTGCAGCGCGCCGTCCTCGTTGGCCTCCAGGTCGGCGACGAACTGCATGAACTCGTCGGCCTCCCAGTCGAGGTTGAGCCAGTGCAGCGCCTGCAGGGTGAAGGTCGAGTCGCGCATCCACGTGTAGCGGTAGTCCCAGTTGCGCTCGCCGCCCGGGGTCTCCGGCAGCGAGGTCGTCAACGCGGCGACGGTCGCGCCCGTCGGCATGTACGTCAGCCCCTTGATCGCGAGCGCCGAGCGCCGGATCGCCTCGCGCCAGCGATGGTCGGGCAGACGGGCGCGGTTGAGCCACGTGCGCCAGTAGCGGGTCGTCGTCGCGATCCGCGCCGCGGCCTCCGCGACGTCCTCGGGCGCGGCGACGTCGTCGGACCACGACAGCGAGCAGTAGAGCTGCTCGCCCTCCGACAGCAGGTGCCGGGCGCGAACGCGGTTGCCCTCGATCCCCAGCGCCATGTCGGTCTGCAGCTGCAGGTGCTGGCCGGCGCCGGTCGCGACGGCGACGCCACGGCCGTCGTTGCGCAGCGTCCACTCCGCCGGCGTGCGCCCGTAGTCGAACGCCGGCTCGCAGACGAGCTCCACCTCGACGCTGCCGTCGATGCAGGCGACCGTGCGCACGAGCATGTGCTCGGCGTCGTCGTCGGTCGGCGGGCGCGTGTGCGGCGTGACGGTGTCGTCGCCGCGGCGCGGGCCCATCGTCAGCGCGTCGCGCACCTCGACCCAGCCGGTCGGCGTATGCCAGGTCGTGACGAGCACGTTCGTGCCCGGCTGGTAGGCGCGCGTCGCCGGGTAGTTGATCCCGAACGGGCCGAGCCGGAACGAGCCGGCCTCGCGGTCGAGCAGGCTGCCGAAGACGCTCGGCGCGTCGAAGGAGGGCACGCACAGCCAGTCGATCGCCCCGTCGGGCGCGACCAGCGCGCCGGTGTGGCAGTTGGAGAGGAACGCGTAGTCGGCGATCGGCGGGAACGGCGACGGCGCGGCGGCGCTCTGCGGCGCCGCGGCAGCGGTTGGCTCGGCGGCGGCCGGAACGGCTTCGTCGGCGCCAGGCGCGGTCCTCTCGGCGCTCACGACGTCGCCCCCGGCCGGTCCGTCGCCGCGATCCACGGCGCCTCCCAGCGACCGTGCCCGGCGACGACCCGCTCGGCCTCTGCGGGACCCCACCCGCCCTTCGCGTACGGGTGCACCCGCGGCGGGCGGTCGAGCAGCGGCTGCATGATCCGCCACGCCTGCTCGACGCCGTCCTGGCGCGTGAAGCGGGTGCTGTCGCCCTGCATCGCGGCGAGCAGCAGGACCTCGTAGGGCGCCGCGCCCTCCCCGCCCTCGTCGGCGAACTCCATCTCGAGCTCGATCTGCCCCGGTGCTCTCGTCTGGCTGCGATGCGCCTCGACGAGCAGCTGGACGCCGGTCGTCGGGTCGAGCTTGACGACGAGCTGGTCGGGCTCCGGCGCACGCCCACCCGCCGGACGGAACGCGACTCTCGGCGGGCGGCGGAAGATCAGCCGCGCCTCCGTCTGCGTCGCCGCGAGGTGCTTGCCGGTGCGGATGAAGAACGGCACGCCGGCCCAGCGCCAGTTGTCGATCTCCAGGCGCAGCGCGGCATAGGTCTCGGTCGTCGAGTCGGCCGCGACGCCCGGTGTGTCGAGATAGCCGTCGTACTGGCCGCGCACGTAGTGGCCGGGATCGGCGTCCCCAGTGGCGCGGAAGACGGCGTAGATCGCGTCCTTGAGCGAGCGCGCGTCGCCGCCGGAGGGGGGCTCCATCGCGACGGCGGCGAGGACCTGCATCAGGTGGTTGACGACGACGTCGCGCAGCGCGCCGACCGGGTCGTAGAAGCCGCCGCGGTCCTCGACGCCGAAGGACTCCGCCAGCGTGATCTGCACGCTCGCGACGTGGTTGCGGTTCCAGACCGGCTCCAGCATCGCGTTGGCGAAGCGCAGGTAGAGGATCTCGACCAGGCCCATCTTCCCGAGGAAGTGGTCGATGCGGTACAGCTGCGACTCGTCGATGTAGGTGTGCACCTCGTCGTTGAGCGCTCTCGCCGAGGCCATGTCGTGGCCGAACGGCTTCTCCACTACGACGCGCGCCCCCCTCGTCAGGTTCGCGCCGGCGAGGCCCTTGATGACGGTGCCGAACAGGAACGGCGGGATCTCGAGGTAGAAGACCGGCGCGTGGGCCGGCTCGATCGCGGCCGCGAGTCGGCTGAAGGTCCCGGCGTCGCCGAAGTCGCCGTGCAGGTAGGAGAGCCGCGCGGCGAAGCGCGCGAAGACGTCCTCCTCGATCGTCTCGCCGCAGTTCACGATCGCCTCGCGCGCATGGGCGCGCAGCTCGTCGTCGGACCACGCGTCGCCGGCGACGCCGACGATCGGACAGCTCAACAGCCCGCGGCGCTCGAGGCGGTAGAGCGAGCGAAACGTCATCACCTTGGCGAGGTCGCCCGAGATCCCGAACACGACCAGCACGTCGGCGGCGACGTCGCCAGCGGAGGCCGGGCTCGGCACCGTCTGCAGCTGCGGACTGACTGCCGTCATCGTTACCCCTTCTCGCCAAGATCGTGCGGACCCGACAGGACACTCCTCGCACCGACGCACCCCCGCATCGCCCCATCAGGGTGAACGGCAGCTCAGAAGACGGTCGCCCAGTCGTCCTTCATGCTCACGACGGTCCAGCCGTCGCGGCCCGCGCGGTCGAGCGCCTGCTCGGCGCCGGCCGTGTAGGCGAACTCGCGCTCGGCGTCGTCGTGGAGGACGAGCAGGCGCAGCGACGGTGCGTCGTCCTGGCGGGCGAACTCGAGCATCTCGGCGTCGCCGTTCGAGTTCCCGGCGGCGAGCAGCGGCCGGCGGCCGGTGCGGCTCCAGATGCGGACCGGCTTCTGCGGTCCGTCGTCGAGGTAGTCCGGCGTCGGCGTGTGGGTGATCGTTCCGCCGCGCGCGTCGCTCGCATAGGCGAGCGCCGTCGTGCTGCCGATCACCCGCTCGCGCGGGACGCCGTACAGCTCCTGGGCGACCGGGCGCATGAAGTCGCGCCCGCCGCCGGAGACGATGTAGCTGGCGAACCCGTTGAGGTCGAGGACGCCCAGCAGCTCGACCATCGGCGCATACGCGCACGCGAGATAGCCGCGCTCGAGCGTCGGGTGGCGCGCCGATCGCAGGAACGCGTCCGCTTGGAGCTCGAAGTCCTCGACGCTGATCCCCGCCCACGCCGCGAGGATCCCGCCCAGCAGCGTCTTGACGTTGCTGTCGTCGCCGGCGTAGTGCTCGGTCATCACGGCGCCGAGCCAGGCGTGGTCGCGCTCCCGGGCGGCCTTCCACGGCTGGCGCTCGCGCAGCGCCGGCTCGGCCTCGGCCATCTCCGCCAGCCGGCGCAGGATGAAGTCGGCCTGGATCGGCACGGGCTGCTCGCACCACAGCGTGCCGTCGTTGTCGAAGACCGCCACGCGCTCCTCGGCCGGCACCGCGCCGGCCGCGGCGACGAACGCGAGGATCGCCTGCTTCGCCGGCCCGTCGCGCCAGGTTGCGAGGTCCGCGCTCACTGGACGGCCATCGCGACGCGGAAGCGCTCCTCGGGGCTGATGAGGTGGTCGTGGCCGTCGAGCGACGCGTCGAGCTGCACCCATCTGACCTTGCCGTCGAAGTGGCAGTCGGCGCTCGTGTAGTCCTCGCTCACGGGGGTGCCCGCGTCGAAGCCGACGTCGCACGTCTCGTCGGCCGAGTAGAGCATCGGAACGGTCGCCTCGACGCGGCCCTCGCCGACCTTGCCGCCGTCGACGAACAGCGTGACGAGGCCGCCTCTCGCGAGCCCGCCGCCGTCGTAGGCGAACTCCATCCGCACCTGGTGCTCGCCCGCCGGCACCGCCGACTCGGCCTCGACGTAGAAGCGATGCAGCCCGGCGAGGTTGTGGCAGTACTTGGGCTTGCCGTCGTGCAGGTAGAGCGCCCAGCCGGCGAACGCGCCGCCCTGGGCGATGATCACGCCCCGCCCCCCGCCGTCGGGGACCACGACCTCGGCCGTCACCGCGTGCGACTTGTTCTTGAGGTTGAGGACCGAGTTCTCGGTCAGGCGCCCCGACCCGCCGTAGAGGATCTGCGTGGCGCCCTTGACCAGCACCGGGCGCCCCGCGAGGTCGGAGTTGAAGCGCTCGATGCGACGGTCGTCGAGCGGCAGCACGTTGTACTTCACCGCCTCGATCAGCCACAGGCGCTGCAGCTCCTTCAGCTTCTCCGGGTGCTCGGCCGCGACGTCGTGCGCCTGCGTCCAGTCGGTGCGGGTGTCGTACAGCTCCCAGACGTCGTCGTCGAGCGCGGGCATCTCGTCGCTGAGCACCCACGGGACGCTGTGGCGCGTGACCGCGGTCCAGCCCTTGTGGTAGATGCCGCGGTTGCAGAACATCTCGAAGTACTGCGTCTCGCGCGCCTCCGGTGCGATCGGATCGTCGAACGCGTAGGCCATGCTGACCCCGTGCAGCGGCATCTGCTGGATGCCGTTGACGAACGTCGGCTCGGGCAGCCCGGCGGCGTCGAGGACGGTGGCGGCCACGTCGATGATGTGGTGGAACTGGCTGCGCACCTCGCCGCGCGCTCTGAAGCCGCTCGGCCAGTGGACGATCGCGCCGTTGCGCGTGCCGCCGAAGTGCGAGGCGACCTGCTTGGTCCACTGGTACGGCGTGTCCATCGCGTGCGCCCAGCCGACTGCGTAGTGGTTGTACGCCGCCGGCGTGCCGAACCCGTCGATGTGCTCGGCCATGAACTCGGGCGTCTCGAGCTGGGCCGCGCCGTTGAGCATGATGATCTCGTTGAACGTGCCGTTGGGCGTGCCCTCGGCGCTCGCGCCGTTGTCGCCGACGATCACGTAGATCAGCGTCTCCTCGAGGATCCCGAGGTCGTCGAGCGTGTCGACGATGCGCCCGATGTGGTGGTCGGTGTGCTCGAAGAAGCCCGCGTAGACCTCCATCTGGCGAGCCAGCACAGGCTTGAGCTCGTCGGGCACGTCGTCCCACGCCGCGATCTCCTCCGGGCGCGCCGTCAGCTCCGCGTCGCCGGGGATCACGCCGAGCTCCTTCTGGCGGACGAACGTCTGCTCGCGGATCGCGTCCCAGCCCTGGTCGAAGCGGCCCTTGTACTTGTCGCTCCACTCCTTCGGCGCGTGATGGGGCGCGTGCGTCGCGCCCGGCGCGAAGTACATGAAGAACGGCTTGTCGGGCATCAGCGACTTCTGCTGGCCGATCCACGAGATCGCCTTGTCGGCCAGATCCTCGGTCAGGTGGTAGCCCTCCTCGGGGGTCTTCGGCGGCTCGATCGGCGTGATGCCGTCGTAGAGGGCCGGGTTGTACTGGTTCGTCTCGGCGCCGACGAAGCCGTAGAAGTACTCGAAGCCGCTCCCGAGCGGCCACTGCTTGTACGGGCCCATCGGGCTCGTCTCCCACACCGGCACCTCGTGGCACTTGCCCAGCTGCGCGGTGCTGTAGCCGTTGAGCTTCATCGTCTCGGCCAGCGGGGCCGCCGTGTCCGGGCGGATCGAGTCGTAGCCGGGCGCGGACGTCGCGATCTCGGTGATGCCGCCCATGCCGACGGCATGGTGGTTGCGGCCGGTCAGCAGCGCTTGGCGCGACGGCGAGCAGAGCGCCGTCGTGTGGAAGCGGTTGAACTTCAGGCCCTGCCCCGCGAGCCGCTCGAACGTCGGCGTGCGGCACGGACCGCCGAACGCGCTCGAGGAGCCGAAGCCGGCGTCGTCGAGCATCACCACGAGCACGTTGGGCGCCCCCTCCGGCGGCCGCAGCGGCTCGATCGGCGGGAAGGCGGTGTCTGGATCCTTGGCGTCGTACGCCGTCAGCCCGATGTGCTGACGCTCGGGGATCGGCAGCGCGCTGCGTGCGACGGGCGGCTTGGAAGGCGAAGGCATGTGGTTTCCTCGATCGGGGTGTCAGCGGCGGCGAGCGACGCGCCGTGAGGTGCGCCGGGCGACGCGACGAGATCCGAACATCGGTGTGTCTCCTGTCTCGTGGTGGCGAAGGCGCGGTCAGGCGCCCTGACGGCTCGTCTCCATCGCGTGCAGCTCCTCGGCCTCCTCGCGCGCGAGCAGGCCGATGCCGACGAGGTCGAGCGGGCTGATGAAGCCGTCGCCGATGCGGAACCCGCCCGCGCGCGCAACCGCGTCGCGCAGCGGCACCGCCCAGTGATGCTCGAGCAGCACGAGCGCGGCCGCGGAGTCGTCGGGGATCTCCGCGAGCACGTCCCACGCCTCCTCGTCGGAGAAGGCGCCGATCCCGTCGGCAGCCGCCTCCGCGCCCGCTCCGGCTCCGTTGGCCATGCCCTCCTCCCCGTCGATCGCGAGGCCGAGCAGCGCGCCGATCTCGGTGCCGAGCTCGATCGCCTCGTCCTTGGACAGGTTGCTGAGGTGCACGACCTCGATCGCCCCGGCGGCATCCTTGTGCAGCGCGAGGGCGTCGATCACCCGCACCGTGTCGCTGCTGCGCAGGCGCTCGAGCTCGGCGATGATCTCGCCGTGGAAGTCGGGCTGCTCGAAGCCGAGCACGATCAGCTGGACCGGTCCGATCGCCATGGTCAGACCGCCTCCGGCGGGGTGGGCGCCTTGGCCAGCTCGTAGATGACGACGATCGCCAGGGCGAAGACGCACAGGGCCCAGAACGGCGAGGCCGCGATCGACATGAGCGCGGCGAGCGCGCTCAGCGACGCGGCGAAGATCCCGACCACGCGACCGAAGCCGCCGCCGGCGAACAGCGACGCCGACGCGATCAGCTGAATCAGGCCGATGAACAGCGTAATCCAGCCCCAGGTGTGCAGGCTGCTCACGATGTACGTGGCGTTGTCCGTGAAGAACTTCGAGTTGCTGATCGCTGCGATGCCCCAGACGATGTTCAGGACGCCGGCTATCGCCAGCAGAACCCCTGCGAACACCCACCAACCTGTGACCCGCGACGCATGATCCATGCCCGCTCCCTCTCTCAACTGTGTGCGATGGACGACGAGCGTCGCGCGCCCGGGCGCAGCGGGCATCGCCTGAAGGGGATGAACGGGCGCCGTCTTTCAATACGAGCCGCGATGGGTAGGCAGACATCGGTGACGACACGAGTTGCGACCCGAGCGCGGGTGGGGTCACACGAGGGCGCGCGCCCGTACCGGTCTGCGGCGGGCCTGCCGTTCGAGCTGCTCGAGACCAAGCTGCGCCCACCGCACCTCGGCGAGCAGACCATCCCGCGCACGCGGCTGGTCAGACGACTCGACGAGCGGGACGGACCGCCGATCGTCGTCGCCTGCGCCGCCGCCGGATATGGCAAGACCACCGCGCTCGCGCAGTGGGCCGCGTCGCGGCCGCGGCCTGACGTCGCGTGGGTGTCCGTCGACGCGCACGACGACGATCCCGTCGTCCTGTTGACGTACATCGCGGTCGCGCTCGACCGGATCGCTCCCGTCGACGCCGGTGTCTTCGAGGCGCTCGCGTCGCCCGGAGCGTCGATCGAGCTGAAGGTCGTTCCGCGCCTCGGCGCCGCGCTCGCAGGCGCCGAGTCCGTCGCGCTGGTGCTGGACGACGTGCACGAGCTCGGCAATCCGCAGAGCGTCGATGCGATCGTCGCGCTGGCGGCGCACGTGCCGAAAGGCTCGCGACTGGTGCTTTCGACGCGCGACCACAGTGCCTTCCCGCTCGCCCGCTGGCGCACGCGCGAGGTGGCCGCGGAGCTGGGACCCGAGGATCTGCGCATGGACGAGCAGGAGGCGCGCGGGCTGCTGGACGCGACCGCCGCAGGCTTCTCCGACGAGCACGCCGACGAGCTGCTGCGCCGCACCGAGGGCTGGCCGGCGGGCCTCTACCTCGCCGCGCTGTCGGCGCGGGCGCGCGGCGCCACGGCCGCTCCCGCGAGCACGCTGACCGGCAACGACCCGCTCGTCGCCGACTTCCTGCGGTCCGAGCTGCTGGCGAGCCTGCCGGCGGAGGAGGTGCGCTTCCTCATGCGCACGAGCCCGCTGGAGCAGATGTCGGGACCGCTGTGCGACGCGGTCCTGGAGTCGAGCGGGTCGGGCGAGCTGCTGGAGTCGCTGGCCCGCACCAACCGCTTCGTCGTCGCACTCGACGCACAGGGCACGTGGTATCGCTGCCACCACCTCGTTCGCGAGCTGCTCGCGACGGAGCTCGAACGAGCGGATCCCGACCTCGTCTCGCCGATCCGCGCGCGTGCGTTCGACTGGTGCGCGGCGCACGGCCAGGAGGTCGCGGCGATCCGCTACGGGCAGGCGGGCGCAGACGCGGACCGCGTCGCAGGCCTGCTGGAGCGCTGCGCCCAGCCGACGTTCCACAGCGGTCGCACGGCCACGGTCGAGCAGTGGTTCGCATGGCTCAGACAGCACGGCGAGCCCGAGCGCTACCCGGCGGTGGCGGTGATCGCCGCGATGTTCCACGCCGTCACCGGCCACGCCGCCGAATGCGATCTGTGGTCCGCCGCCGCCGAGCACGGGGAGCGCCGCGGGCCGCTCCCCGACGGGAGCGCCTCCCTGGCGTCATGGCAGGCGATGCTGCGCGCCCTGCGCTGCCGCAACGGCGTCGAGGCGATGCAGCGCGATGCGTCGCTCGCGCTGCGGACGCTGGCGCACGGGAGCCCGTGGCGGCCGCCCTCGCTGCTGCTGCTCGGGCTGGCCGAGCTGATGGCGGGCGACGGCGAGCGCGCCGACGACCTCTTCGCCGAGTCCGAGGATGCGGTGCAGAGCTTCGCGACCCCGACGACGACGCCGGTGCTGAGGGCGCTCGCGCTCGCCGAGCGCACCGTCGTCGCGATCCACCAGCAGGAGTGGGCGCGGGCCGATCTGCTCGCCGAGCAGGCGCTGTGGACGGCTCGCCGATCGCGCACCGAGGACGCCGCGCTGCACGCGCTCGTCTACGCCGCCGCCGCGCGGACCGCGATCCACGGCGGGCGTGCGGCATCCGCGCGCGAGCTGCTGGTCGAGGCGCAGCGGCGGCTGCCGCGGCTCACGTACGCCTGTCCCGTGCCGTCGGTCCAGACGCGGCTGGAGCTGGCGCGCGCCTACCTGCTGCTCGCCGACCCCGCCGGGGCGCGCACGATGCTCAACGAGATCGACGCCGTGCTGCGGCACTGTCCCGACCTCGGCACGCTCGGGGCGCAGTCTGCGGAGCTGCGGACGCGGCTGGGCGCCCCCGGACACGACGTCCCCGGAGCCTCGGCGCTGACGGGCGCCGAGCTGCGCGTGCTGCCGCTGCTGGCGACGCACCTCTCCTACCGCGAGATCGGCGAGCGGCGGTTCCTCTCGCGGCACACGGTGAAGTCGCACACGATGGCGATCTACCGCAAGCTCGACGTCAACTCGCGCAGCGAGGCGGTCGAGCGAGCGCGCGAGATCGGGCTGCTGTAGCCGTGGACGGATCCGGCGGATGCTGCGCTCCGAGCCGCGACGCCGCAGCGGCGAGAACGACGGCGCAGACGCCGCTTCCCACTGGCGCGGCCGGCTTCGCGGGCGACCTCGTCGCGCTGCCCGGCGGCGCGTTCGCGATGGGCACCGACGCGACCTACGGCTATGCGGACGACGGCGAGGGCCCAGCCCACACGGTGACGCTGTCGCCGTTCGCGATCGCTCCCACGACCGTGACGAACGACCGCTTCGCCGCGTTCGCCGCCGCCACCGGCCATCGCACCGACGCCGAGCGCTACGGCTCGTCGTTCGTCTTCGCCGGGCTGCTGCCCGACGACTTCCCCGACACGCGCGGAGTCGCGTCGGCGCCGTGGTGGCGCGAGGTCGAGGGAGCCGACTGGGCGCATCCCGAGGGGCCGCACATGTCGATCGCGGCGCGCGGCGCGCACCCGGTCGTGCACGTCTCGTGGAACGACGCGGTCGCATACTGCGCCTGGGCAACGGCGCGCCTGCCGACCGAGGCCGAGTGGGAGTACGCGGCGCGCGGCGGGCTCGTCCAGCGCCGCTTCCCGTGGGGCGACGACCTGCGCCCCGGCGGACGCCACGCGATGAACGTCTACCAGGGCCGCTTCCCGACCGGCGACACCGGCGAGGACGGCTACGCCGGCACCGCCCCGGTCGGCGCGTTCCCGCCGAACGGCTACGGGCTGCACGAGATGACCGGCAACGTGTGGGAGTGGACCGCGGACTGGTTCGACCCCGGCTGGTACCGCGTCAGCCCGCGCGAGGACCCGCGCGGCCCGGCCGGCGGATCCGCCCGCGTGATGCGCGGCGGCTCCTACCTCTGCCACGCGTCCTACTGCAACCGCTACCGCGTCGACGCGCGCAGCGCGAACAGCCCGGACAGCGCCGCCGGCAACATCGGCTTCCGCGTCGCCGGCGACCCGCAGCGGGAGGTCAGCCCGCCGGCGCCGGCTGCATCACGGTGAAGGACGCTCCCTGCGGGTCGACCAGGCCGGCGAAGCGACCGATCGGCATGTCCATCGGCTCGTTCGTGACGCTCGCCCCGAGCTCGCGCGCCTCGGCGACCGTCGCGTCGCAGTCGGCGACCGCGAAGCACACGCTCCAGTGCGGCGGGATCTCGGACGGGAACCACGGCTCGCTCATCTCCATCATGCCGCCGACCGGTCTGCCGCCCAGCTCCCACACGGTGTAGCTCTCGGGCGCGCCCTCGAACTGCGGTCTGCGCGGGTCCCAGCCGAAGACGGCCGGGTAGAACGCCGTGCCGGCGGCGGCGTCGCGCGTGAGCACCTCGTTCCAGCAGAGCGAGTTGGGCTCGTTGACGAGATCGGCGCCGGCGAACGTCTTCGGCTGCCAGACGCCGAACGCCGCGCCGGCCGGGTCGGCGAAGAACGCCATCCGCCCGATGTCCATCACGTCCATCGGCTCCACGAGCACGCTGCCGCCGGTGGCCTTGACCTTCGCAGCCGTCTCGTCGGCGTCGGCAACGCTCACGTACGTCGCCCAGGCCGTCGGCTGCCCCTCCTGCATGTGGTGCATCAGGCCGCCGACGCTCTGGCCGTCCTGCTGGAACATGCGGTAGCCGCCGGTCTCCTCGACCGGCCCGGGATCGGTCGCCGACCAGCCCATCAGCTCGCCGTAGAACGCCGCGGAGGCGTCCACGTCGGGCGTGGACAGCTCGACCCAGGATGGGGTTCCGGGTGCGTACTCAGGCATGGGGGCCTCCTCGGGCTCAGCGGTGGGGGACCGTCATCGTCGCACGGCGAGACGGCCCCGCGGGTGAGGATCCCGTGACGGCTATTTCGTGACGACGATCGTCCCGTCCATCCCCGGATGGATCGTGCATACGTACTTGATCGTGCCGGCTCTCGTCGGCGTGAACGAGAACGTGCCGCCCTGGCCGAAGTTCTGCGAGGCGATCTGCTCGCCCGACTGCGACGTCACGTTGTGGTCGACGCTGTCCTGGTTGGTCCAGGTGATCTTCTCGCCGACCTTGACATGGATCGTCGTGGGCGAGAAGGCGATGTTCTTCATCGTCACCGCGACGCCGCCCGTGCTCGTGCTGCCGGTCGATGTGCTCGCGGGTGCCGGCGTGCTCGTGGGTGCCGGCGTGCTCGTGGCGGCGGGTGAGCTGGACGCGGTGCTCGAGGACTTCGAGCCGCCGCAGCCGGCCAGCGCAAGCGCGCCGGCTGCCAGCACGAGAAGAATCGGAAACGGTCGTCGCATCGGAGCTGCCCCTTTGTCGCGGATCGAACGCATAAGTCTTCCCCACCAGACTCCGGCGTGACGCAGATCTTCCGAGCTTAGGCGAAAGAGCCGGCGGGAGCGGGATGCGGCACGCGGTGCGTGGTGGGCGGAAGCGCGAGCGAGACGCGCTGGCCGACCTCGGGCGTGTCACTGCCGATCGTGCGGGCGATCAGCGGCGGCGCGTCGGGGGCGTCCTCGCAGTGCAGCTGCACACGGGCGTCGTGGCCGTAGAACTCGACGGCCGTGACGATCGCCGTGCGCCACGCGGCGCCGTCCGGGGGGCCGAGCCGCAGGTCCTCGGGGCGCACGAGCATCAGCCCGTCGTCGGCCGGCAGCAGGTTGGCGTCGCCGAGGAAGCGGGCGGTGTCGGCGTCGGCGGGCGTGCGGTAGAGATCGCGCGGCGTACCGGACTGCGCGATACGGCCGTCGCGCAGCAGCGCGACGTGGTCGGCGAGCGAGAGCGCCTCGTCCTGGTCGTGGGTGACGAGGATCGTGGTCGTGCCGAGCGTGCGCAGCGCAGCGCGGATGTCGGTGCGCGTCTTGTCGCGCAGGTCGGGGTCGAGCGCGCTGAACGGCTCGTCGAGCAGCACGACGGTCGGACGCGGGGCGAGCGCGCGCGCGAGCGCGACGCGCTGCTGCTGGCCGCCGGACAGCTCGTGCGGCCGGCGGCGCTCGAGCCCGTCCAGCCCCAGCGAGGCGATCAGCTCCGCGACGCGCGCGCCGCCGCGCCGCCGCTCCCCGCGCGGCAGCCCGAAGGCGATGTTGCCGGACACGTCGAGGTGCGGGAACAGCGCGCCCTCCTGCGGCACGTGCCCGACGCGCCGGCGGCTCGCCGCGACGCGTCGCGCGCCGTCGTCGACGACCGCCTCGCCGATCCGCACGCAGCCGCGGTCGGCCGCCTCGAAGCCGGCCAGCACGCGCAGCAGCGTGCTCTTGCCGCAGCCGGACGCGCCGAGCACCGCGAAGAAGGCGCCTGCGGGGACCTCCAGCTCGAGCCCGTCGAGCACGCGCGTCGTACCGAACGCCTTCGAGAGGCCGCTGATGCTGACGGCGTTCATGACGTGCGCGCGTCGAGCTGGCGGACGAGCAGGTAGGTGGGGATCGCGGATACGCCGACCATCACCGCCGCGTACGGCGCCGCGGCGCCGTACGACAACGCGGACGCATACATCCAGAAGTGCGTCGCCAGCGTCTCGGTGCCGGTCGGGCGCAGCAGCAGCGTCGCCGTCAGCTCCGTCACGGTCGAGAGGAAGACGAGCGAGGCGGCGGCGGCCAGCCCGGGCGCGAGCAGCGGCAGCGTCGTGCGCGCGAACGCGCGCGCCGGTCGGTCCCCAAGGCTCTGCGCGACCTCCTCCAGGCGGGGCGGAATCTGCGCGAGCGCGGCGCGCACGGTCGCCAGCGCGAGCGGCAGGAAGAGGATCGTGTAGGCCAGCACGAGCAGCGCCGGCGTCTGGTAGATCGCGCGCACCGCGCGCACGCTGAACGACACGAGCGCGAGGCCGATCACGACGCCCGGCAGCGCGCGCGCAAGGTAGCTGCAGCGCTCCAGCAGCGCGCTCAGCGGCGTCGGGTAGCGGACCGCGAGCAGCGCGATCGGCAGCGCGATCGCGATCGTCGCGAGCGCGGCGATCGCCGCGAGGCCGAAGGTCGTCCCGGCGGCGCCGACGATCGAGCCCGACGGCAGCGTCGAGGAGCTGCCCTGCGCGATCCAGTAGACGAGCGCCGTGAGCGGCAGCCCGAGCGCCAGCGCGACGAGCGCGGCGAGGCCGGCGAGCGCGAGCGGGCGGCTGCGGCCGAGGCGAATGCGCGTGTGGCGCCGCGCTGCGCCGCCGCCGACGCGCGCGTAGCGCGCCCGTCCGCGCAGCCCCAGCTCGCCGCCGAGCACGACGATCGAGATCGCGACGACGACGAGCGACAGCAGCGCCGCGCTCGCGCCGTCGAAGCCGAGCTGGTACTCGGAGTAGATCTCGACCGCGAACGTCGGGAAGCGGAGCTGCGCGAACGCGCCGTACTCCGCCAGCAGGTGCAGCGCGATGATCAGCGCGCCGCCGAGCGCGGCGAGCCGCACCTGCGGCACGTTCACGCGCCAGAACGTGCGCCAGCGCCCGAGGCCGAGGCTCTGCGCCGTCTCCTCCAGCGCCGGGTCGCCGGCGCGCAGCATCGCAGCGGCGGGCAGATAGACGAACGGGTAGTAGGCGAGCGTCGTGACGAGCAGCGCGGCCCAGAAGCCCTGCATCGAGGGGAAGAACGAGACCCACCCGAAGCTGCTGACGAACTCCGGCACAGCCAGCGGCAGCACGAGCAGGACCGTCCAGACGTGCCGCCCCGGGATGTCCGTGCGCTCGACGCACCACGCCGCCGCGACGCCGACCACGGAGCAGGTGACGGTCGCAGCCGCAAGCAGGCCGAGCGTATTCGCGAGCAGGCCGCCGACGCGCGGGCGCACGAGCAGGTGCCATGCCGCACTCGCGCTCACGCCGCGCGCCTCGAGCACGACGAACACGATCGGCAGGATCGCCAGCGCGGCACCGAGCAGGCCCGCCAGCAGCAGCCCGCGCGGGGTCCGTGGCGAGCGCCGGGCGCGCCGAGCGAGGACCGCGGGTGCATCGAGCACGCTCATCGCGCCTCGTTACAGCAGCCCGACCTGTTGCAGGTCCTGCAGCGCGTCTCTGCCGTCGCCGAGCTGCTCGACGGTCAGCTTCGGCGGCTGCAATTGCGAGAACGGCTTCAGCGGCCGCTGCGTCGTAACGCCCGAGCCGAGCGGGTACTCGTAGCTCTCGCTCGTGGCGACGATCTCCTGCGCCGGACGGCTCACGAGGTAGGCGAGGAAGCGCTGCGCGTCGGCGGCATGCGCGCTGGACTTCAGCACGGCGGCGCCCGAGACGTCGACGAGCGCGCCCGGGTCGCCGCCGCCGAAGTAGTGCAGTGCGGAGTCGGTCTTGGCCGCGCCGACCTCGTCGCGCAGGCGGTACCAGTAGTAGTGGTCCACCAGACCGGTCGCGACCTCGCCGCGGTTGACGGCCGCGATCAGCGCCTCGTTGTCGTCGTAGACCTTCGCGTTGTCCTTGAGGCCCTGCAGCCATCTCAGCGCGGCCGCCTTGCCGTCGAGGATCCCGACCGCGGTGATCAGCGGCTGGAAGTCCGTCTCGGTCGGCGCGAAGCCGACGCGGCCCTTCCACTGCGGTCCGGCGAGGTCGAGCAGCGACGCGGGAAGCTGGCTGGCCTTCACCTGCTTCGTGTTGTAGGCAAGCACCGCCGAGCGCGCGGACAGCGCGACCCAGTCCCCCTTCGGCGCGTTGAAGCGCGCCGGCACCTTCGCGAGCGTGGCGGAGGTGACGGGGGCCAGCAGCCGCTGCTGCTCGAGGACGGTCAGCGCCGGCGGGTTCTCGGAGACGAACACGTCGGCGGGCGAGGCGGAGCCCTCGCGCAGGATCTGGTTCGCGAGGCTCGCCTCGTCGTTGGAGCGCAGGTCGACGTGCACGCCCGTGCGCCGCTCGAAGTCCGCCACGAGCTTGCTCATCGTCTGCTCGTGCTGGCCGCTGTAGACCGTGATCGACCCCGCCCCCGTCGTCGTCGCGTCGCCGCCAGCGGACGCACCACCGCAGCCGCTCAACAGCGCGACCACGCCGACCACCACACACAGACCCGCTGCGACCCGACCACCACTCGACGACGACAAGACCGAACGACCTCCTGAGCATGCACGCGTTAGGGCTACCGAAGCGCGTGTAAGGGTAGCCTAATTCACGTGACCGAGGCTGCTCGAGTGCGGCTACCGGTCGGGGTCGCCGGCCACCAGCTCGAGCAGGACGTGGTCTACGAGCGCTTCGAGGTCGTCCCACGCGCCCTCCGCAGGATGGCGTCCAACCGGGACGGCGGCGTGCTCGAAGTCGCGTCGCACCTCCTCCAGCAGATCGCGTGCCCGGCTCGCGCGCATGTACTCCGACAGCTCGTCGAGACCAGCGTCGTGCAGCCGGCGCCGCACCTTGCGCAGGCCGGCGAGCAGCTGCGGCCAGGCGCGCTCCCGGGGCAGACCTTCGCTGTCGATCGCGAGCAGCTGCGCCCAGGCCGCGCGATCGATCTGGTAGCGCTGCTCGTTGCCGACCGTCCACAGCGACACGACTCCTGCGGCGTGCAACGACGCGAGCGCGTCGTGCACGTTGCGCTTGGCGAACCCTGCCGAGCGGGCGACAGCCTGCGCGCTCACGGCCGGCGCGTCGACCGTCAGCAGGAAGCGGACGACCTCTGCGCGGACGCCGACCCCCAACAGCTCGCGCAGCCGGAAGGCCAGGTTGATCCCAGCGCGCAGGTCCGGACGGACGGCCTTTCCGGTCGGCTTCGCCTCGGGGCGCAGCAGCCCGACGGCCGCAAACGCCGGGTCGGTATCGCCGACGCTCACCGTCAGGTCGTGGAAGAGCGGCTCCGGATCGCCCACGTGCTCCGGAGCAGTTCTCGACGTCAAGCGCGCGCGAGGCCGGTGCCGTGCCAGCCAGCCGAGCGCGCCGGCGAGCAGCCGCTCGTCCTCTGGCCCGTCGCACACCGCCCGCAGCCGGCGAACGCTCAGCAGCCCCTCGTTGACGAGCAGCCAGTCGAGCAGCTCGTCGAACAGGCGCGGATCGTCGCGCGCGACCTCCAGCGTGAAGACGACGAGCGCCTCCGGATCCTGCGCCCAAGGGCTGCGGCGATGCGGCAGCGCCAGCACGCCCATCTGCGCCCACTCGTCCCAAGCGAACGCGAGCAGGCCCTCGTCGAGCCGCCGGCTAAAGGCCGAGGGACGCATCGTCGATTCCCAGTGCCGAGAGCACCCGGCCGAGCACCATCCGGTGACCCTCCGAGGGATCATGCGTGCGGGTCCAGCGCGCCGCCGCGAGCAGCTCCTCGTCGGTCGGATCCATCGCGCGCAGGTCGGCCTCGTGCTTGCCCGCCCCCTGGTCGACCGTGGCGTAGAGCTTGAAGTGGATCTGGTCGAAGCGCGACGCGTACCAAACCGTCAGCGCAGGTCCGTGGTCACGGCGCTGCGCGCGGCCCAGGAAGCCTTCGGGGAGCCCGAAGTCCAGCAGCGAAGCCGGCCCGGCGTTGAGCCAGTCATCCGGCAGCGCGTAGTCGCGGGCGACGCGGTCGCGCGCGATGCGCAGCGCCTCCGGCAGCGGATCGACGGTTCGCAGCGAGTCACCCTCGCGCAGCGCGACGACATCGACGTCACGCGTCGGGCGCGACACCAATCCGAGCGCGAGCAGGCCCGAGCCGCCGACCACGACGAGTTCGTACGAGGCGCCCGCGTCCGCCAGCTGCTCGCCGAGAGCACTCAGAAGGCGATCGGAGTCGGCCAAGGTCGTGATGTTCATCATCTCGATATAGGATGATGAACATCCTTGATTGCGATGTCAAACGGCCGCCGATCCATCGTCACCGACCCCCCGACCGCAGAGTCCCGCTCGTGGACATCGGATCCTCAGCGAAGCGCGCGGCGTCGTCGACGAGACCTGAGAAGCGGCACCGCCCCCAGCGCCGATCCACGATGACCTGCTGCAGCGCAACACCGATCTGACCGAGCAGATCCACACGCTCGCGGAGCAGCTCAGCAACCTCACCGCGGAGGTCCACCGGGCGATCTGCGAGCAGCGTCCGTCGACCCCGGAGTTCGCCGACCCGGGCGCGTAAGCGCTGCTACGCCTCCGAGTAGACCCGTTCCGCGCCCGGCACGGGCTCGCCCTCGGGGGCATGGCCGTGCGCCATCGCCGGATGCACGACGGGTTGGAGCACCGTCAGCGCGACGACGATCGCGGCGAACACGAGCGCGGCGCCGACGAGGTAGGCGAGGTGGAAGCCGCCGTTGAGCGCCGCAGCCTGGGAGTGGCCCTGGGCGAGCAGCGTCGAGGTGCGGTTCGACGCGAGCGTCGCGAGCACCGCGAGGCCGATCGCGCCGCCGACCTGCGGCGTCGTGTTCGCGAGCCCCGACGCGAGGCCCGCATCGCTCGGCGTGGCGCCCGACATCGCGAGCTGCATCAGCACCGGGAACGCGAGCCCGGCGCCGAAGCCGAAGAGCACCATGATCGGCAGCAGGTCGACGACGTAGTGCCCGGCGACCGGCGTGCGCGCGAACAGCAGCATCGCGGTACCGATCGCGGCGAGGCACACGACGATGATCTTGCGCGCGCCGAAGCGCATGCTGACCGGCCCGGATACGCGCAGCGACATCGTGCCCATCACGATCGTGGCCGGCAGGAAGGCGAGTCCGACCTCGAGCGGGTCGTAGCCGAGCACGCGCTGCATGTAGAGCGCGCCGAGGAAGAACATCCCGAACATGCCGACGACGAGCAGGCCGAGCACGAGGTTCGCGCCGCTGACGTTGCGCGAGCGGAACAGCCGCATCGGCATCAGCGGGTTCTCGATGCGGGCCTGGCGCAGCACGAACGCCGTCAGCAGCAGCAGCGACGCAGCGCCGAAGCCGAGCACCTGCCACGAGCCGAAGCCCTTCCCGCTCACCTGCAGGATCGCGTAGACGCCGAGCATCAGACCGCTCGTCATCATCACCGCGCCGGGCAGGTCCGCGCCGGCGGAGAGGCCGATCCCCGGGCGCGCGGCGACGAGGCGGCGCGCCAGCAGCGCGGTCGCGATGCCGATCGGCACGTTGATGAAGAAGATCCAGTGCCAGTTGATCGACTGCGTGATCACGCCGCCGAGCAGCAGCCCGATCGAGCCGCCCGCCGAGGCGACGAAGCCGTAGACGCCGATCGCCTTCGCCTGGTCGCGCGGCTCGGGGAACATCGTGACGATCATCCCGAGCACGACCGCGGAGGCGAACGCGCCGCCGATCCCCTGCACGAAGCGCGCGCCGATCAGCAGGGCCTGGCTCTGCGACAGGGCGCACAACAGCGACGCGCTCGTGAAGATGCCGAGGCCGATCAGGAAGATGCGCCGGTGGCCGAGCAGGTCGCCGATGCGGCCGCCGAGCAGCAGCAGACCGCCGAACGCGATCAGGTAGGCGTTGACGACCCACGCGAGGTTGGTCTGCGTGAAGTGGAGATCGTCCTGGATCGAGGGCAGCGCGACGTTCACGACGGTCGCGTCGAGCACGATCATGAGCACGCCCGTGCACAGCACGTAGAGCGCCAGCCAGCGCGTCCGGTCGGTCGTATCGGCGGCGGTCACTGCGGCTCCCTGGGTCGACGTCATGGACGGAGTCATATCATACGGTTGGAACTTCCAACTATGTGGATGGTTTTCCCTATGACGTGGTAGCCTCTGCCTATGGCAGGAAAGCGCAGCTACGGCGACGCCTGCGGCATCGCCCGCGCGCTCGATGTCGTCGGCGAGCGCTGGGCGTTGATGGTCGTGCGCGAGCTGCTGCTCGGGCCCAAGCGCTTCACCGACGTGCGGGCGGGCCTCCCCCACGTCAGCCCCGACGTGCTCGCCCAGCGCCTGCGCGACCTCGAGCAGGCCGGCATCGTCGAGCATCACCGGTTGCCGCCGCCTTATGCATCGCAGGTCTACGAGCTGACCGCCCGCGGGCGCGCGCTCGAGCCCGTGCTGATCGAGCTCGGCCGCTGGGGCGGTGCCAACGCACCGGAGCCGAGCGACGACATGTGCATGAGCCTCGACGCCTACATCGTCTCGCTGCGCACGCTGTTCGACCCGCAGCGCGCCGGCGGCTTCTCCGCCCGCGTGGAGCTGCATCTGGGCGAGGAGCGCTTCCGTGTCGTCATCGCGGACGGGCAGCTCGACGCCGGGCGTGGCGAACTGGCCGACGCCGACGCCGTCGTCGAGGCCGAAGATCCGACGACGCTGATCGAGGTGCTCCACGGCCACCGCCCGCTCGCCCCCGCGCTGCAGGCCGGCGCGATCCACTTCAGTGGCGACAAGCGCAAGGCGAAGCGCTTCACCCAGCTGTTCCCGCTGCCGGCCGCCGCCGTCTGATCCGGCCGGGCAGCCCGCGGACGACGGAAACATCCGTGATGCGACGCACAGACGGGAGCGCCCGCGTGGCCTACCGTCGTTGGCGCAGTCCTCCGCAGTCCCGAAACGAACGACAAGGACCCCGTCATGATGCGCCTGCTCAAGAGCCTGCTCCCGCGCGAGCCGCTCCCGACCCACGTTCACTTCCACTTGGACGACTACGGCAACGAGCTGTGGTGCGACGAGTCGGCCTGCCGGCCCGCTCGCCGTCCGCCGCATCCGCTGCTTCCCGCGCGCTGGTAAGGGTTGAGGGACCGCCCGTCCGGCGCTCCTCAACCTTCCCACGCCCGTGTCAAGGTTGACGCAACCGCTGCTAGGATCGCGGGAATGCGCGACTACCTCGATGCGATCCGCCGCAGAATCGTCGTCTTCGACGGCGGCATGGGCGCCACTCTGGAGCAGTTCGACCTGACGCAGGCCGACTACGGCGGCCTCGCGGGCAAGTGTCACGAGGCGCTCGTGCTGCACCGCCCCGACGTGATCGAGGGCGTCCACGCCGCGATGCTCGAGGCCGGCGCGCAGGTGGTCGAGACCGACACCTTCCAGGCCAGCCGCCTCAAGCTCGACGAGTGGGGCCTGGCCGACCACACGCACGAGATCAACGTCAAGGCGGCCCAGATCGCGCGCAGAGCGGCGGGCGAGGACCGCTTCGTCGCCGGCTCCATCGGCCCGACCGGCTTCCTGCCCGCGTCCGACGACCCGACGCTCGGCAACATCTCCTTCCGCGCGCTCGTCGACGTCTTCGCCGAGCAGGCGAGAGGGCTCGTCGAGGGCGGCGCCGACCTGCTGATCATCGAGACGGCGCAGGACATCCTCGAGGTCAAGGCCGCGATCTTCGGCGCGCGCGAGGCGTTCGAGAGCACCGGAACGACCCTGCCGATCCAGTGCTCCGTCTCGCTGCTTCCCAACGGCGGCAAGATGCTGCTCGGCACCGACATCAGCGCCGTCCTCACGACGCTGACGGCGCTCGACATCCAGGTGATCGGCCTCAACTGCTCGACCGGCCCCGAGGACATGCGCGACGCGATCCGCTTCCTCGGCGAGCTCTCCCCCATCCCGGTCCACTGCATCCCGAACGCCGGCCTGCCGCTGCAGGGCCCCGACGGCGAGACGATCTTCCCGGAGAAGCCCGAGCCGCTCGCCGCCTCGCTCGGGGAGTTCGTCGAGCGCTACGGCGTGAACGTCGTCGGCGGCTGCTGCGGAACGACACCCGAGCACATTCGCGAGATCGCCGAGCGCGTGAAGGACCTGACCCCGAGCGAGCGTCCGGCCGCTCGTGCCCCTCACGTCTCCTCGATGATCGCCGCCACGGCGCTCGCGCAGGAGCCGCGCCCGACGATCGTCGGCGAGCGCGTCAACTCGCAGGGCTCGCGCAAGGCGAAGGCGATGCTGCTGGCCGACGACTACGACGGCCTGCTGCAGATCGCCGAGAACCAAGTCGAGGGCGGCGCCCACATCCTCGACCTGTGCGTCGCGCTGACCGAGCGCCAGGACGAGGCCGAGCAGATGGCGACGCTCGTCAAGAAGGTCTCGCTGTCGCTGCCCGCGCCGATCCAGGTCGACTCGACCGAGCCGGACGTGATGAAGGCCGCGCTGGAGCAGATCCCCGGCCGCGCGATCGTCAACTCCGTCAACCTCGAGGCCGGTCGCGACAAGCTCGACCACGTCGTGCCGCTGTGCATCGAGCACGGCGCCGCGCTGATCGCGCTGACGATCGACGAGGAGTCGATGGCGAAGACGCGCCGGCGCAAGGTCGACGTCGCCCGCCGCATCCACGGCTACGTCTGCGACGAGCACGGGATGGACCCGCAGACGCTGATCTTCGACGCGCTCACGTTCACGCTCGCGACCGGCTCGGACGAGTTCAAGGACTCCGCGATCGAGACGATCGAGGGGATCCGCGAGATCAAGGCCGCGCTGCCGGGCGTGCTCACCTCGCTCGGCGTCAGCAACGTCTCGTTCGGCTTCGGCAGAGCGGCGCGCGAGGTCCTCAACTCCGTCTTCCTGCACCACTGCGTCGAAGCGGGCCTCGACCTCGCGATGGTCCACCCCGCCGACATCACGCCGTACGCGGAGATCCCGCAGGTCGAGCGCGACCTCGCCGACGACCTCGTCTTCAACAGACGCGAGGACGCGACCCAGCGCTTCATCGAGCACTTCGAGGAGAAGGGCGAGTCCGCCGAGGACGAGAAGGCGGACCCGACCGCCGGCATGGAGCCGGAGGAGGCGCTGCACTTCCACATCCTGCGCCGCAAGAAGGACGGCGTCGAGGACTGGATCGACAAGTCGGTCGAGAAGATCGGCGCGGTCCCGACCCTGAACGACGTGCTGCTGCCGGCCATGAAGGAGGTCGGCGACAAGTTCGGCGCGGGCGAGCTGATCCTGCCCTTCGTGCTCCAGTCGGCCGAGGTGATGAAGAAGGCCGTCGCGCGGCTGGAGAACTACCTCGACCGCATCGAGGGCTACACGAAGGGCACGGTCGTGATCGCGACCGTCTTCGGCGACGTGCACGACATCGGCAAGTCGCTCGTCAACACGATCCTCACGAACAACGGCTACACGGTCGTCGACCTCGGCAAGCAGGTGCCGATCTCGACGATCCTCGACGCCGCGCAGGAGCACAGAGCGACAGCCATCGGCCTCTCAGCGCTGCTCGTCTCGACCTCCAAGCAGATGCCGCTGTGCGTGCAGGAGCTGCACGAGCGCGCGCTGCCGTTCCCGGTGCTGATCGGCGGCGCCGCGATCAACCGCGACTTCGGCCTGCGCATCCTCTACCCGCACGGGAGAGAGGACGACGACGTCTACGCGCCCGGCGTCTTCTACTGCAAGGACGCGTTCGAGGGCCTGGCGAAGATGGACGAGCTGGTCGACGAGGAGGCGCGCGCCGCGCTCGTCGAGAAGACCCGCGCCGCCGCGAGAAGACTGCGCGAGAAGCCGGTCGTCATCGACGACGGCCCGCCTGTCACCGACAGCTCCGTGCGCTCCGCCGCACGCACCGACGTGCCCGTGCCGGCGCCGCCGTGGTGGGGCGTGCGCGAGGTCGAGGTGCCGCTTGACGAGGTCTACCCGCACCTCGACACGCACGTGCTGTTCAAGCTCCACTGGGGCGGGCGCGGCGTCAAGGGCGACGCCTGGAAGGAGCTCGTCGGCGAGAACTTCCAGCCGCGCCTGGAGCGCATGTGGGCCGAGCAGAGATACCTGCACCCGCGCGCGAAGCTCGGCTACTTCCCGGCCGCATCGGAGGGCAACGAGGTCGTGATCTTCGACCCCGAGGACCACGACCGCGAGATCAACCGGCTCGTGTTCCCGCGCCAGCCGCGCCACGACCGCATCTGCCTCGCCGACTTCTACCGCCCGCTCAGCTCAGGCGAGAAGGACGTCGTCGCGCTCCAGGTCGTCACCGCCGGCGACGAGGTCACCGAGCTGATGGCGCAGTTGGAGAGAGACGGCGAGTTCGCCGAGCAGCTGTACACGCACGGCCTCGGCGTGCAGACGGCCGAGGGCATGGCCGAGTGGCTGCACGCGAAGGTCCGCTCCGATCTCGGCATCGAGCTCGACCAGGGGCGCCGCTACTCGTGGGGCTACCCCGCCTGCCCGGACCAGTCCGAGCACGAGAAGGTCTTCGCGCTGCTCGACGCGCCCTCGATCGGCATGCGCCTGTCGGGCGGCTACGCCGTCGAGCCCGAGCAGTCGACCGTCGCGATCGTCGCGCACCACCCGCAGGCCGTCTACTTCGGCATGAGAAGCGGCTTCCTGCCGAAGGACAAGGCGCCGGACGACATCATCGCCGGCTCCGACCGCGACCCGACGCTGCTCGACGAGGACCCGCCCGACGGCGCGATCGAGGCCGAGGTCGAGCGCGCGGCGGACGCAGCCGGCGTCGACTGACGCCGACAGCGCGGCTCCGGCATCAACGCACCTCCGGTTGGGCATACGTCGCCCTGACGGCCACCAATCGAAGGAGAAGTCGCATGGCAGACGACGCGCTGTTCATCGGATGGGGCGCAGTGGTCCGAGGGCGCGAGCAGCGGGCGCTCGAGGTGTTCGGAGAGACCGTGGCGTTCTTGCAGGAGGCGCAGGATGCGGGCCGGGTGGAGAGCTTCGAGCCGTGCCTGCTGCAGCCGCACGGCGGCGGGCTGGCGGGCTTCATGCTCGTGCACGGCGAGCGCGCCCAGCTCGACGCGATCGCCGCGAGCCCCGAGTTCGCGCGCGTGATGGCGCGCGCCGGATCGATCGTCGAGGAGCTCGGCGTCGTGCGCGCGTACTGCGGCGAGGCGCTGGGACAGCAGATGGGCCTCTTCCAGGAGGCCTCCTCGGCGCTCGCGGCGGCGTAGCCGGAACACCCGTCGGCCCGCGGGAGGGCCGACGGACTCGCCCGCATTTTGAAAGAGGTTCTTACGCCTCGGACGGGGCGGCGGACTTCGACGCGTGGGCGTGCGGCCGCGCGCGCAGCTCGACGGGCGCCGTCTGGATCGCGCGCAAGCGCACGTCCTTCCACGACAGGCCCTCCTGCACGAGCGCCGGCATGCCCATGATCACGGCCGTCGCGATCTCGACCGCCTGCAGGATGATCCCGTAGCCGAGCGCGTCGGCCTGCGAGACGCCGTAGCCGCCGCTCAGCACGACGACGCACGCCGCCTGGAAGATGCCGAGGTTCGACGGCGTCGCCGGCAGCACAGCCGTCACGTTGACCGCGAACAGGACGGCCGCGGCGGCGCCGATGCCGGCCTGGTGGTCGAGCCCGAGCGCGACGAGCAGGATGTAGCAGGAAAGCCACTGCAATCCCCACGCCGCGAGCTGCGCCGCGACCGCCGTGCCGCCGAGCTTCGGCTCGCGGAAGACGGCGAGCCCGGCGCGCACGCGCGCGAGCGCGTCGCGCGCCTGCCCGGTCAGCTCGCGCAGCTTCTCGAAGCGCGAGCGGCGCGCGGCGCTCAGCAGCGGCGGTGCGATCAGCACGAGCGCGAGCAGCAGCAGCGGCGTCACGGCCACGAGCACGAGCGCGCTGCGGTGGCTGCTGAACAGTCTCACGCTCGAGAACGTGACGACCCCCAGCACCATCAGCGCGAGGATGTTCAACAGCGTCTGCGAGACGATCGTGCCGAGCACGACCGGCAGGTTCTCGCGCGGCCGGCCGCTGCGGCGCGCGACGATCAGCGCGCGCGAGGGCTCGCCGAGGCGCGCCGGCAGCGTCGCGCTCATCAGCACGCCGATGAAGGTCCCCTGCATCGCATCGCGCAGGCGCACGCGCCCGCCCGGGATCGCGGCCTTCAGGATCGCGTGCCACGAGATCGCGCGCACGGCCATCGCGGAACACATCACGCCGAGGCCGACGAGCACCCACGCGGGGCTCGAGCTCAGCAGCGTCGAGACGATCTCGTGGACGCCGATGCGGCGGAAGGCGAGCACCGTGCCCACGAGCGCGAGCAGCGCGAACGCCGCCATCCCCGCGCGACGCGCGAACGCGACCGCCGGGCGGCGGCTGCCGGCCGGCAGCGGCGGTTCGAGGCTCGGCAGCCGCTGCGGGCGCACGCGCGGCTGGAGGTCGGCGGGCTGCGCCCCGATCCGCACGGCGGCGCGCTGGAGCGCCCCCTGCGGCGCCGGCGTCGCGATCGCGTCCTCGTAGGCGCCCAGCACCTCGCGCGCCACGTGCGGCCAGGCGAAGCGCTCGGCGTGCCGCGCCGCGGCCTCCCCCATCGCGACGCGCCGCTCGGGCGCATGCCACAGGTCGCGCAGCGTCTCGGCGAGCGCGGTCGCGTCGCCGCGCGGGACGAGCAGCCCGTCGACGCCGTCGCGCACGACGTCGCGGTAGCCGGCGATGTCGGAGGCGACGACCGGCGTGCCGGCCGCGAAGCCCTCCGTCAGCACCATCCCGAAGCTCTCGCCGCCGAGCGACGGCGCGCACAGCACGTCGGCCGCCTCGAGCACGCGCTGCTTCTCGGCGTCGTCGACGCGGCCGAGCACGGTCACGCCGCGGTCGTCGAGCAGCAGCGGCTCGACCTCGTCGCGGTTCGCGCCGACGACCGTCAGCTCGACCGGGATGTGCTCGCGCAGCGCCTCGAACGCGCGCAGCAGCACCGGCAGGCCCTTGCGCTCGACGGCCTGGCCGACGAACGCGAGTCGCAGCGGCCCTTCGGCGGACGTCACGCGCGGCGCAGGCGCGCCATCGTCGGGCACCACCACGCCGTTGGGGACGATCCGGTAGCGGCCGCCGAAGAAGCGCTGCGCCGTCCACGCCGCCGCCTCCGACACCGCGATGCGCACGTGCAGGTGGTTGAACAGCCGGCGCGCGCCCATCGCGCTCGCGAGGTTGTTCGTGAGGCGGTTCGTCGAGTAGGCGTGGAACGTGCCGACGAGCGGCAGCCGCGTCGAGACGCACGCGTCCCAGCACAGCATCGGCACGATCGGCTCGTGCAGGTGCACGACGTCGAAGTCGCCCGCGCGCAGCTCGCGCCGCATCTGACTGAGGCCCGCGGTGCGCGAGCAGAGGTTCGAGACGGCGCCGTTGGCTCTGAAGCCCATCGAGCGCCCGAGCGGGATCAGGTAGTCCGGCAGGGGACGGCGCTGCGGCGCGGCGCCGCGATGCAGCACGGCGGACAGCCGATCGTCGGGATCGTACGGCGCCAGCACCCGCACGTCGTGACCCTCGGCGATGAAGCGCTCCGCCAGCGCCTCGATGTGCCGGGTCACGCCGCCTGGGTACGTCCACGAGTATGGCGAGACCAACGCAACGCGCATACGCCTCGAATCCTAGCGCGGACTCCGGCCTTTCTTCGCCATTGCGGGCGACGCGCTGACTCCCGCGTAACATGCCGGCGCATGTCGCCCGAGGCTCATCTGCGCGCTGCCGACCCGATCCTCGGCGCGCTGCTCGACGCGGTCGGCATCGACGGGCTCGGCGACGCGCGCGACGGACGGCCCGACGACCACTACGGCGCGCTCGTGCGCGCGATCGTCGGGCAGCAGCTCTCGACCAAGGCCGCCCGCACGATCTACCTGCGCCTGACGGAGCGCTACGGCGGCCGCACGCCGACGCCCGCGGAGCTGATCGCCGACGATCTGGACGAGCTGCGCGTCGCGGCCGGCCTGTCGAGAGCGAAGGCGTCGTACCTGCGCTCGCTCGCGGAGCGCGTCGTCAGCGGCGAGCTGGAGCTGGAGCGACTGGACGACATGCCCGACGACGAGGTCGCCGCGGAGCTGGTCGCCGTCAAGGGCCTCGGCCAGTGGACGGCCGACATGTTCCTGATGTTCCACCTGCAGCGGCCGGACGTGCTGCCGGTCGGCGACCTCGGCATCAGACGCGCCGTCGAGCGCGCCTACGAGCTGCCCGCGATGCCGAACCCGGCCGAGCTGACCGAGATCGCCGAGCCGTGGCGCCCGCACCGGACGCTGGCGTGCCGCTACCTGTGGCGCTCGTTGGACAACGAGCCGGCGGCGTAGCGCTCCGCTCCGGCGAGGTCGTGGGCGCGCAGCGTGCGCCGGTTGGCATCGAGGGGAGTGCGGCGGTGGCTGCGCCCTGGGCCGCGCTCGCGCTCGATGGCGGGTGATCCCCGATTCGGCGTGCACCGGATTCATGCCTGTCACTTTGTACCCCCTATGGGTGCACAACTTGACAGGCATCCGAGTGGTGCATCGGGAAGCGCGCAAACGGGCGCCCGGAACGTGACGCGGGAGCGCCAGGACGATGGCGCGACTGCTCCCTCCCCCTCGCTGCCCGCGGGCGCGAAGCGACCTGCCGCGCGACGCCCGAGCGGAGCGCAGCCGACGTCAGACCGCGCTGACCTCTTGCTCGTCGGCAACCCGGAAGGACGATCCGCAGCCGCAGGCGGCGATGACGTTCGGGTTCTCGACCTTGAAGCCGGCGCCCTGGAGGTCGTCGACGTAGTCGATCACCGAGCCCTGCACGTACGGCAGGCTCGGCTCGTCGACCAGCAGGCGGATGCCCTGCTGCTCGAAGACCTTGTCGCCGTCTCGCTGCTGGTCGAATGCGAGCGCGTACTGGAAGCCGGAGCAGCCTCCGCCGCGCACGCCGACGCGCAGGCCGGCCGTCTCGACCTCGGTCCCCTGAGAGGAGAGGAACTCGCGGACCTTCTCGGCGCCTTTGTCGGTGAGTGTGATCATTGCTTCAACAAGTATAGCGACCCGTCTCGCTCGCTACCCTTGAGCGCGATGGCAACGAAGGAAGAGCTGAAAGAGCGCATCGAGACCGGCATCCCCGGCGCGCGCGCAGAGGTCCACGGCGACGACGGGCACCACTTCGAGGCCGTCGTGGTCGCCCCCGCGTTCGCCGGCCTCTCGCGGATCGCCCAGCACCGCCTCGTCTACGACGTGTTCGACGGCGAGCTCGGCGGCAGCATCCACGCCCTGTCCCTGAAGACCAAGGCCGAATGAGGACCCCACCGTGAGCGACGAGACGCAGAACCCCCTCCGCGACGCGATCGAGGACGCGATCAAGTCCAACCCCGTGATCCTCTTCATGAAGGGGACGCCCGAGCAGCCGATGTGCGGCTTCTCCGCCCGCACCGCCGGCGCGCTGCAGACGCTCGAGGCGCCGTTCGCGGCAGTCGACATCCTGCCCGACCCGCGCATCCGCGAGGAGCTGTCGGCGCTGTCGAACTGGCCGACGATCCCGCAGCTGTTCGTCAACGGCGAGCTGGTCGGCGGCGCCGACATCGTCGCCGAGATGTACGAGAGCGGCGAGCTGGCGGAGCTGCTCGGCGTCGAGCAGCCGGACGAGCCGGACGCGCCCGCCGAGGCGACGTCCGCCGCGCCGCTGTCGATCGAGAACCGGCTGGGCTGAGCAGCAGCGGCTCGTCCGCGGCTCAGCCGACCCTGGAGAGGATCCGGCCGATCGCGGGCGGGGGCTTGTGGCCTCCGTGCCGCGGCGGCGCGACGATCACGACGGCGCTCGCGCGACCGTCGATCCGCACCTGCTTGTTCAGATAGGCGTTCCACGTCTGGCCGTCGAGCGACGCGTGGACGCCGTCGTAGCGCGAGGTGCCGAGGAAGCCGGCGACCGCCTGCCCCATCGACTGCGCACCGGGGGCGCTGCCCCCGTCGCCGCCGAGCAGCGCGGTCAGGATCGCGAGCGCGTCGCTGCTGGGGGAGCTCGCGTCCTCGAGCGGCGTGCCGACCAGCCGCAGCGCGTGCGGCCCGGGCGAAATCCCGTGGGGGATCCGCAGCGTGAAGTGGATCGTCTGCAGCGGGCCGCGCAGCAGCCGCACGCGCAGCGCGACGCGCACGCGCTGTCCCGGGCGCACGAGCGGCCGCGCGACGGCGGCTTTGAGGATCGTCGCGAGCCGCGAGCCGCGCACGACCCGCGCCGTCGCGTCGACCTGCGTCACGTGCAGGGCGCGGAAGCGGGCGCTCGCGAAGATGCCGAGCGCGTTGCCCGCGTCGCCGCCCATCGCGAGCGCGAGCGGAGCCGGCGACGTGTCGTCGGTCGTTCCCTGCACGACGTAGCGATTGCAGAAGCGCAGCGGCGTCGACAGCTCGCGCAGGTGGGCCGTGAGGCACATGCGCCCCGTCTCCTGCGCGGGCGCGCCGTCGAACGCGCTCGTGACCCCCTGCGCGACCGCCAGCGAGGCGACGGCGGACAGCGCGCTCTGGCCGTCGGGGTTGCCGAGGTCGATCTCGTCGGCGACGTCGGTGCGCTGCTGCACGAACGCGCCCGTGTCGAGGTCCTTCACGCGCACCGTCAGCGGCACCGTCCTGGGCGCCGCGCCAACCGTGCCGACGACGCCGGTCAGCGCGTCGTTCGTGAGCGTGCCGAGCGTATGGCCCGGGGCGGCGAGCTTGTAGGAGGTCGCGTCGCTCGTGTCGAGCGGGTTGCCGATGACCGTGAAGACGTAGGCGTCCTGCAGCGGCAGCGAGCGGCGGCCGGCGCTCTCGAACGGATGCCCGAAGCCGTAGACGTCGTTGCCGTCGCGATACGTGACGGTGCCGATCGCACCGGCGCCGACCGCACCGCTGGAGAGCGCGACGGCCATCGAGGCGCCCGGCACGAGCGGCTGCGGCGCGAACGTCCCGAGCGGGCCGGCGGGCGCGGCGACGAGCGCGTGGCCGTGCGTGAGCGCGGTCTGCTCGAGCAGGTCCCCGAGCGACGGCGACAGGCCCGACAGCACGAGCGGCGAGGCGACCGGGCGGGCCTCCCGAAGCACCTGTGGCGCGTGGACGGTGCCGCTTGGCGGCGTCACGGGCAGGCTCAGCATCTGCTCGATCGGCGTCACGAGCCCGACGTCCTCGCCGTACTGGCCGACCGTCGCGGAGATCGCGCCGGCGTTGCCGATCACGCCGTTGGCGTCGGGGCAGTAGACCGGCGAGCCGGAGAAGCCCTCCGCGATGCCGGTGCCGTCGACGGCCGGTCCCGACACGCGCACGAGGATCCGCGCGCCGGTGCCGTCCGTGTCGGCGACGACGTCGAGCACGTCGACGTCGAAGCTGCTGATGGTGGTCCCCTGCACGACCGTCTCGGCCGTGCATCTCAACCCTCGGTGGATGTCGCTCAGCGGGGTGATCGGGTCGCGCGCCCAGGCGCTCGGCGCCGCGAGCACGAACAAGAAGAGTGCACACGCAAGCGCCCGCCGCATCGGCCGGACTCTAGTGACCCGTGCTGTCCGACGCATCGATAGGGTGCGCCGCGATGGGCTCGGTCGCCGTCGTCACGGACACGTGTCATTACCTCCCGCGCCAACTCGTCGCCGCGCGCGGGATCCACGAGGTCAGCCTCTACGTCCACTGGGACCACCGCGAGGACCGCGAGTCCGACCTGCCGGACTTCGACGCCTACTACGACCACCTGCGCACGGCCAAGCAGCTCCCGACGACCTCGCAGCCGTCGATCGGCGACTTCCTCGCCGTCTACGAGCCGCTGCTGGCCGACGGGCGCGAGATCGTCTCGCTGCACCTGTCGGGCGCGATCTCCGGCACGTTCGCATCCGCCCAGCAGGCCCGCGAGCAGCTGCTCGGGCGCGGCGGCGAGCGGATCCACGTGCTCGACTCGCAGAGCGCCTGCGGCGGGATGGGGCTCGTCGTGCTCGCCGCGCACGCGGCCGCCGCGCGCGGACTGGACGCCGAGGCGGTCGTCGCGCAGACGCGCGAGGCGCGCGCGGCACTGCAGATGTGGTTCGCCGTCGACACGCTCGAGTACCTGCGTCGCGGCGGGCGCATCGGCGCCGCGCAGGCGTACCTCGGCTCGGCGCTGAAGATCAAGCCGATCCTCACGCTCGAGGCCGAGATCACGCCGATCGAGCGCGTGCGCACGTCGGGCCGCGCGTTCGAGCGGATGGTCGACTACCTGCGCTCACGCCACGACGACGGCGCCGACGCCTGGGTCGTCCAGCACATCCAGGCGCCCGCCGAAGCGGCCCGCCTCGTCGAGCGCGGCCGCGAGATCTTCGGCACCGACCCCTGCTTCGTCTCCGAGGTCGGCCCCGTCATCGGCACGCACGTCGGCCCGGGCCTGCTGGGCGTCGGCGGGATCCCGTCGAAGTTCGTGGCTTAGCGGCGACGCCGTTTGCGGCGGCCGAAGACGATCCCGCCCAGGCCGGCGATGCCGCCGCCGATCACGAAGCCGGCGACCGCGGCGGCGATCAGCGCTTCTCTTCTGTGGTCGCGCAGCTGCTGGCGCCAGTCGGTCAGCGCGGTCACCTCGGCGCGCAGCACTTCGAGCGAGCTGCCCAGCTCCTGGCGGTTCTGCTCGATCGAGGCGCGGATCTGCTCGGGCGTGCGGGTCGGCATCAGGCGGTGCCCTCCGAGGCGGTGACGGTCTCGCGGATCTTCTTCGCCTCGTCGATCGCCATCGTCGGCGCCGGTGGCGAGCCCTTGCGCAGCGCGCGGTAGGCGAGCCCGCCGGCCAGCGCGCCGAGCACGAACAGCGCGCCCGCGACGATCATGAAGCCGGCCCAGTAGGCGGTCCCGCCGAAGATCAGGTAGGCGCCCCAGGCGGCCGAGTTGAGCAGGAAGAAGAGGCCGGTGAGCACGAACACGCCCGCCACGATCCCGACGACGGCGCCGATCGCGAGCTTGCGCGCCTTCGCGGTCATCTCCGCCTTCGCCAGCTCGATCTCCTCGCGCACGAGCAGCGCGGCGCGCTCGGACACCTGCGTGACCGCATCGGCGATGGTCACTTGTCTGGGATCAGCGGGCAAGGCGCTTGAGGAAGAGGGCCAGGACGAGTCCGCCGGCGAAGGCGGCGCCGACGACGAGCTCGGGGCGCTCGTCGGCGACCGCGGGGGCAGCGGCGGGAACGGTGACAGGCGCGGGCGCGGCGGCGCCCGCCGGTTCCGGGATGGCGTCGGCGGCGAGCGCGGCGGCCTCGACCGTCGGCTGGCCGTCGTTCGCGGGTCCGGCGGCGGCGTCCGTCATTCCGGCGGCTCCTCGCCGAAGGCGCGCATCCAGATCATCGCCGCGACCCGCTGCGTCGCGATGCTGGCGAGCGCGCCGATGCCGGCGAGCAGGCCAGACCAGACGAGTCGCTTGACAAGGTCGCTTTCAGCCATCAGCTCCGGCATTCAATCAGCTCTCCCGGCGGTCGGGAGACGATCGCTCCACGCGATCGAGCCCGCCGCAGATCGTCTCGACGATGTGGGTCTTGGCCTGCTCGTATTCCCGTTCGCCCGTCGGCAGCAACGCGAAGATCCAGCCGGTCAGCACCTGCTCGACCGCACCGTAGAACGCGAGCGCAGCGAAGTCGGGCGTGATGTCGGCGCGGAAGACGCCCGCTCTCTGCGCTCTCTCGACGATCGCCGCGATCCCGATGTACGCCTCGCGGATGTGCGCGAGATGCGTGCGCCCGAAGGTGTTCGCCGCACGTGTGACCTCGACGATGATGACCTTCATCAGGTCCGGGTCGTGGCGGTAGGAGTCGACGATGAAGGACGTGATCGCGTAGAGCTTCTCGCGCGGCGGGATCTCCTCCCCGTCGACCTCCTGGATCGCGCGCAGGAGGATGTCCCAGCGCTCGAGGAAGAGCGTGTCGAGGATCTGGTCCTTCGAGTCGAAGTAGTGGTAGACGAGGCCGTAGGCGACGCCCGCCTCGTCGGCGATGTCGGAGACGCGGCAGGTGTGGAAGCCCGTGCGCGCGAACACGCGCACGGCCGCGTCGAGGATCATGCGCCGCTTGTCGACGGCGGGCTCGGCGTTCGTGCGGGCCATCAGGCGGCGGCCTCCAGCGCTGCGTCCGGCCATGAGTAGGCCTGCGGGCGGCGGTGTTGGAGCGCGGGCAGGCTCGCGCGGATCGCGTCCTGGCGGGCGAAGTCCAGCTCGGCGAGCGCGTAGCCCTCGCCGTCGGGCGCGGTCGCGAGCACCGTCCCCCACGGGTCGACGACCATCGAGCGCCCGCCGGAGGCCTTGCCCGGGGCGTGCTCGCCGATCTGGTTGGCGGCGACGACGTAGCACTGGTCCTCGATCGCGCGGGCGCGCAGCAGGATCTCCCAGTGGTCGCGCGTGGTCGCGAGCGTGAAGGCGGAGGGCAGCGCGAGCACGCGCGCCCCGCGCAGCGTGAGGATGCGGAACAGCTCGGGGAAGCGCAGGTCGTAGCAGATGGCCATGCCGAGGACGACACCCGGAGCGGCTCCCCGCCCCGCCAGCGTCGTCGTGACGATCTCCTCGCCCGGGTCCTCGCCGTCGGACTCGCGATAGACGGTGCCCGCGACCTCGACATCGAACAGGTGCAGCTTGCGGTAGACGCCGCGAAGCTCGCCGTCGGGGCCGACGTGGACGCTCGTGTTGAAGCGGTGCCCGTCCTCGCGCAGCTCGACGATCGAGCCGGCGACCAGGTCGATCCGCAGCTCGCACGCCAGCTCGCGCGCCCAGCTCGTCGAGGGCCCGTCGAGCGGCTCGGCGCCGGCCGCAAGCTGCGCGGGCGTGCCGAGCACGTTCCACTTCTCGGGCAGCACGACGAACGTCGCGCCGTCGGCTGCGGCGGCGCGCACGAGGCGCTCCGCAACTGCGCGGTTGCGGGGCCGATCCCCGGTAGAGTTCATCTGGATCGCCGCGGCGCGCATGCGGTGGTCGGTCTCCAAGGCAGGACAGATTGACTGGTCAGTCAACCGGTCAGCAAGCATACCGCCCCCGCGCATGCCGTCAGTCCTTCCCTCAAACCGCCAGCTCACGGCATATCGCGGGACGTTCGGCCTCATCCGCCCGGCCGCCTTCGACCGCGTTCCGCTCCCGCCGGTGCGCATGCCCGCCTGGCGCGGGACGCGCCCGCTGAAGCGCTGGCGCTACGTCGGCGTCTACGGGCCCGAGCTGATGCTGTGCGTCGGCCTCGCCCGCGTCGGGCCCGGCCGCCAGTCGTTCTGGGCCGTGTGGGACCGCGCGACCGGCCGCCTGCGCGAACGCACGCGCCGCACCGGCGGCGGCGTGCGACTGGGGATGGACCGTCCAGGCCGCGTGCTGGTGGTCGACGACGGAATGGAGATCGACCTGACGCTCGACGAGGTCGACGGCGTCGAGACGATCTGCCCCAACGGCGACGCGTACGCGTGGACGCGCAAGCAGGGCGGCGTGCGAGCGCGCGGCACGGTCGTGCTGGACGGCGTCGTGCGCACGGTCGACGCGTGCGCCGTGATCGACGACAGCGCCGGCTACCACGCCCGCCACACCGCCTGGCGCTGGTGCGCCGGCGTGGGGCGGGCCGAGGACGGCCGCAGCCTCGCATGGAACCTCGTCGCCGGCGTCAACGACCCGGAGCGCGGCAGCGAGCGGACCCTGTGGCTCGGCGGCGTGCCGGTCGAGGTCGGCCCCGCTGCGCACTTCGCCGACGACCTCGGCACCGTCGAGACCGACGACGGCGTCGACCTGCGCTTCGCCGCCGAGGCCGTGCGCGAGCGCCGCGACAACCTGCTGCTCGTCCGCAGCGCCTACCGCCAGCCGTTCGGCACCTTCGCCGGCGTCCTCCCCACCTCCACCGGCCCGATCGCGCTCGCCGAGGGCTGGGGCGTGATGGAGGAGCACACGGCGGTGTGGTGAGCCTCAGCCGCCGCGGCGCTGCTCGCGCTCGCGGCGCAGGGCGGCGAGCAGGAGCTTGGAGTGCATCGCGGCGATCAGGTCCTCGAGCGGCTCGGCGCCGGAGGCGATGATCTCGACGGCGCGGTCCTCATCGACGGTGCCGGCGAGGCGGCCGAGCAGCACGCGCACCTCCTCCTCGACGAGCGGGGCGAGCGCCTCGCGGTAGCGGATCGTGTCGTAGACGGTGAAGCCGATCGCCTCGTCGTAGCCGCCCGCGCGGAAGCGCGAGATCGCCTCGATGATCTTCACGTCGTCGGCGTCGTAGCCGCGCGCGTTCGGCGTCAGCACGGCGAGCTGCTCGAGCCGCTCGAGCACGTTGCGCGGCACGTCGTACGCCGCTTCGACCGCGCGGCGCGAGGTGCGCGTGCGCTCGCCGGCCGCAGCTGCCGCGCGCTCGAGGATGCGGTCCTCCAGCTCGATCAGCGCCTCAAGCCGCTGCGGCTCGTCGCGCAGCAGCTGCCCGATCACGCGCAGCGGCATGAAGCGCTCCTCCTGCAGCCGCTTCACCAGCCGGATCCGCTCGACGAAGTCGGGCGGGTACCAGGCCATGTTGCGGCTCGTGCGGCGAATCTCGTGGTCGCCGCCGAGCACCCCCTCGCGCAGGTAGTGCTTGATCGTGCCGGCGCTGACGCCCGAGCGCTCGGCCAGCTCGCTCATCTTGAGCAAGCCGTCGGGGCGCGCCGACGACGGCGCCGCCGCGGGCGCAGGCGTGCGCGGCTCAGCCGCCAAGGAACGATCCCTGCGGCGAGCCCGCGGGTCCGGCCACGGCGCCCGATTCCTTCATCGCCGCGATCTCGTCCGGGCCGTAGCCGGCTGCCGCGAGCACCTCGTCGGTGTGCTCGCCGAGCGCAGGGCCGGGCGCGCGCGACGGGTCGCCGGGCGTGCGGTCGAGCTTGATCGGCAGGCCCAGCAGCTTCACGGGGGCGGCGGCGCCCGGCTGCGCCAGCTCGACGACCATCTCGCGCGCCCGCACCAGCTCCGACTCGAGCGCCTCGGGCAGGTCGAGCACCGGCTCCAGGCAGCAGTCGTGCTCTGCCGCGAACGCCTCCCACTCGGCGCGCGTGCGCTCGCGGAAGGCCGCCTCGACAGCGCGCACGCCGTCGGACCCGGGTGCCGCGAACTGCTGCTCGATCAGGTCCTCGCGGCCGGCGCCGCGGCACCATGCCTGCCAGAACTTCGGCTCCAGCGCGCCGCAGGCGACCCAGCCGCCGCCCTTGCACTCGTACGGGCGGTAGCAGGCGAACTGGCCCGAGAGCGGAAGCAGGCCGCGCTTCGGCGTGACGCCGTCGGCGAGCGTCTGCGCGGCGATCATCGCGAGGAACGACAGCGCGCCGTCGAACATCGAGATGTCCACCACCTGGCCCTCGCCGGAGCGCTCGCGCTCGCGCAGCGCGGCGAGGATCCCGACCGCCGCCATCAACGCGCCGCCGCCGACGTCGGCGATCTGGCCGGCCGCCTGAATCGGCGCGCCGCCCGGCTCGCCGGTCAGGCCGAGCAGGCCGCCGAGCGCGAGGTAGTTCTGGTCGTGGCCGGCGGCGTCGCGCTTGGGACCGTCCTGGCCGTAGCCGGTGATCGCGCAGTAGACGAGGCCGGGGTTCTCTGCTTTCAGGCGCTCGTAGCCGACGCCGAGGCGGTCGAGCACGCCGGGGCGGAACGACTCCAGCAGCACGTCGTGCTCGCGGGCGAGCCGCAGCAGCACCTCCTTGCCGGCCTCGGACTTGAGGTCGACGCGGATCGAGCGCTTGTTGCGGTTGAGGCTCAGGAACAGCGCCGATCTGGCGGAGTCCTCGGCGCCCTCGACATACGGCGGCGACCAGCGCACGTAGTCGCCCATGCCGGTGTCCTCGACCTTCAGCACCTCGGCGCCGAGGTCGGCGAGCAGCAGCGAGCAGAAGCCGCCGGGCAGCAGGCGGGAGAGGTCGAGGACTCTCAGGCCCGCGAGCGGCCCGGCGCTCATGCTCCGACTCCGGCGACTGCGCGCTTCGGCGTCCCCAGCATCGCCCGTGCCTCGGCGACCGTCGCGGGCCGGCGGCCGATCTCCTCGGCGAGCTTGCGGGCAGCTGCGATCAGGTCGCCGTTCCCTCGCGCCATCGAGCCGTCGGGCAGGTAGAAGTTGTCCTCCACTCCGGCGCGCACGTTGCCGCCGAGCGTCAGCGCCGTGGCGATCAGCCGCCACTGGTCGCGCGAGATGCCGATGACGCCCCAGTTGTTCGGGCCGTCGGGGCCGCCCGGCACGTTCTCGGCCATGTGCGCGAGGTTGCGCGACGTCGGGCGGATGCCACCGTTGACGCCCATCACACAGGAGATCTGCAGCGGCTCGCTCAGCAGCCCCATGTCGATGAACGGGTCGAGGTTGCCGAGGTGGCCGAGGTCGAAGCACTCGTGCTCGGGCTTGATGCCCAGCTCGTTCATCGCTCTCAGCAGCGTGTCGATCGTCTCGAAGCTGTTCTCGAAGACGGTCGCGAAGACGAAGCCTCTGCGTCTCGCGCTGTACTTCGCGTAGTTCATCGAGCCCATGTTCAAGGCGGCGATGTCGGGCCGCAGCTCGCGCAGGTACTCGATCCGCTTCTCCAGCGAGATGCCGATCGCGCCGGTCGAGAAGTTGACGATCACGTCGTCGACCTCGGCGAGGATCGCCTGCGTGATCGCGCGGAAGTCCTCGACCTCGTAGGACGGCGTGCCGTCCGATCTGCGCGCGTGGATGTGGATCATCGACGCGCCCTCGTCGACCGCGCGGCGCGCCTCGGCCGCGTACTCCTCGGGCGTGTACGGGATTCCCGGGCACTGGTCGCGGTTGGCGACGACGCCGGAGATGGAGTTGGTGATGATGACGGGGTCTTCGAGGCTCACTACCGCGTTTCTCCCCTTGACGATGGAATTTTCGAGATACCGACTTTTTGGATGAAGTCAATTTTCAATAATGAGCGCTCACTGAGCATTGGCCGCCGGGAGGAGGTGACCGGCTGGAAAGTGGCAATTTTTCGTGCCGAAATGCTTGAGTTTGCTTCCGTAAACGGGCTAGTGTCCGGCGTCATGAGGGAGCGGAAGACGGCCCTGGCGGCCATATTGGCCGACACGGGACACAAGCAGGCATGGCTCGCCGAGAGGCTGAACCTCCATCCGAGCAGCGTCTCCCGGTGGGCGCTCGGCAAGCGCCCCATACCGCGCCGGTACGTGAAGGCGATAGCCGACGCGCTCGGCGTCGAACCCCATCGGCTTGCCCACGACGTGGCGCCGACGCGCCCATGAGGGTCATCGCCGACCTGCCGCCGCGGAGCAGCCGGCGGCGGCGCTACGACTGGGACGTCATCCTCGACGGCAGGCTGCGCGAGCTGGAATGGGGCGTCGACTTCGACTGCCGCCCCTCCTCGCTCGCCGTGACGATACGTCGCGCCGCACGGGTGCGCGGCGCGGCGGTCGTCGTGCACAGCTATCTGCGGGAGGATCGTCCCGTCATCGCCGTGCAGGCGCTCGCGCACGGACGCTGACCTCGTCATACGGGCACGACGCCGTGCCGTTTCCAGGGTCGCTCGACGCGCTTGCCCTCGGCCATCTCGAGCGCGCGGCAGATCGTCGGGCGCGTGTCGCGCGGGTCGATCACATCGTCGATCAGGGCGCTTCTCGCGGGCACGTAGACGTCGATCAGTCTTCTGTAGGCGGCGATCAGCTGGGCTCTCATCGCGACCGGGTCGTCCGCTTCCTCGACCTGTCTGCGCATGACGATCTCGACGGCGCCCTCGGCGCCCATCACGCTGATCTCGGCGGACGGCCAGGCGACGATCAGGTCCGGCTCGTACGCCTTGCCGTTCATCACGTAGTAGCCGGCGCCGTAGGCCTTGCGGATCACGACCGTGATCTTCGGGACCGTCGCGTTGGCGACCGCGTAGAGCATCTTCGCGCCGTGGCGGATGATGCCCGCCTCCTCGACCTTCGTGCCGACCATGAAGCCGGGCACGTCCTGCAGGAACAGCAGCGGGATGTCGAACGCGTTGCAGAGGTTGACGAAGCGCGCAGCCTTGTCGGCGGAGTCGTTGTCGAGAATGCCGCCGAGCTGCTTGGGCTGGTTGGCGACGATCCCACACGGCCGCCCGCCGAAGCGCGCGAAGCAGGTGATGATCGTCTTCGCCCACTGCGGCTTGAGGTCGAACCACTCGCCGTCGTCGACGATCCGTCTGATCACCTCGTACATGTCGTACGGCTTGCGGTTGGACTCGGGCAGCACGTCGAGCAGCGACTCCTCGCGGCGGTCGATCGGATCGCTGACCTCGCGAATCGGCGGCTTCTGCTCGCAGTGCTGCGGCATGAACGAGAGGTACTGCTTGATGCGCTCGATGCACTCCTCGTCGTCCTTGACCTCGAGGTCGCCGACGCCCGACTTGCGGCAGTGCACGCGCGAGCCGCCCAGCTCCTCCTGCGTGACGTCCTCGCCGATCGCGGCGCGCACGAGGTGCGGGCCGGCGAGCGCCATCGAGCCGCGGCCCTTGACCATCGGCACGAAGTCGGCGAGGCCGGGGATGTAGGCGGTGCCGGCGGCGCAGGGCCCCATGAGCGCGGCGACCTGCGGGATCACGCCGCTCATCACGACCTCCTCGCGGAACAGGAAGCCGGAGCCGGCGAACATCGAGCCGACCGCCTCCTGGATGCGCGCGCCGGCGCTGTCGAGCAGCCAGATGAAGGGGATCCGCTTCGTCAGCGCGAGGTCGCGCAGGCGCGTGACCTTCGTCTCGCCCGACATGCCCATCGAGCCGGCCATGACCGTGAAGTCGTAGGCGCAGACGGCGACCATGCGGCCGTCGACCTTGCCGTAGCCGGTGATGACGCCGTCGGCCGGCGCCTCCTTGCCCTCCAGGCCGCGCACGGCGAAGTGGATGCCGGCGTGGATGCCCAGCTCGGTGAACGTGCCCTCGTCGATCAGCAGCGCGAGCCGCTCGCGCGCGGTGAGCTTGTCGGCGGCGTGCTGTCTGTCGATCTTCTCCTGCCCGCCGCCGAGCAGCGCCTTCTCGCGGCGCGCGGCCAGCTCCTCGACGAGCGGTCGCAGGATGCTCTGCGGCGGGGTGGTCACCGACCCGTCCATTGCGGCTCCCGTCTCTCGAAGAACGCCTTGACGCCCTCCTGGATGTCCTCGGTCGAGAACGCGATCGTCAGCTGCGCGCGCAGGAAGTCGAGCGCGTCCTCGTAGGCCATGTCCTGCTGGCGGTAGATCGCGTCCTTGCCGAGCTTCATCAGCACCGGCGACTTGGCCGCGAGGCGCGTGGCCCAGTCCGAGACCGCCGCGTCGAACTCGTCCGCGGGCACGACCTTGTTGACGAGCCCGATCCGCTCGGCCTCGTGCGCGTCGATGCGATCGCCGAGCAGCAGCATCTCGTTCGTCTTCTTGCGCCCGAGGTTGCGGTAGATCAGCGCCATGATCATGAACGGGAAGGCGCCGACGTTGATCTCAGGCGTGCCGAACGTGACGCCCTCCTTCGCCACGATCAGGTCGCATGCGAGCGCGATCCCCAACGCACCCGCGAGCACGTGCCCGTTGGCGGCGCAGATCGACGGCTTTCCGAGCTTGCCGATCGTCGTGAACAGCGCAGGGAAGCGCTCGATGCCGAAGTGCTTGTGCACGAGTGGCACGTCGGCGGCGAAGCCCCCGAGGTTCGCGCCCGAGCTGAAGACTCTGTCGTGCGTGGACGTGAGCACCACGCAGCGGACCGCCGCATCGTCACGGGCCGCCTCGAAGGCGGCCTGAAGGTCGGCGAACAGCGCGTCGGAGAGCGCGTTGCGGGTGTCCGGCTGATCGAGCGCGATCGTCGCCACACCGCCGGCGACCTCGTAGCGCAGGGTGTCGTAGGCCATGGTGCGCACGCTACCGGGTGCAGCGGGTAGTAGGAAGCACTACTGTCTACTTTTCCCAGCCTTGCTGGCCAGCCAGCCCCGCGCACGAGGAGACGTCACCGCATGGCCGCCACCGCAGACGTGCTGAAGCCGGACTTCGGCTCCCAGCGCAAGCACTTCATCTTCAACGAGGATCACGACCGCCTGCGCGAGTCGCTCTCCCGCTTCGTCGCGAAGGAGCTCGCGCCGCACGCCGAGGAGTGGGAGGAGACGACCTTCCCCGACTCGGTCTTCCACCGCATGGGCGAGCTGGGCTTCCTCGGCCTGCACGTGGACGAGAGATACGGCGGTCAGGGCGGCGACTACTTCTCCAGCCTCGTGCTCGCGGAGGAGATGGGCGGCTCGCTGTCGGGCGGCCTCTCGATGGGCGTCGCGGTCCACACCGACATGGCGATGCCGCCGATCCTCAAGTTCGGCACAGAGGAGCAGAAGCAGGAGTGGGTCGTGCCCGCGGTCGCCGGCCAGAAGATCCTCTGCCTCGGCATCACCGAGCCCGACGCCGGCTCTGACGTCGCCGGCATCAAGACGCGCGCGGTGAAGGACGGCGACGACTACGTCATCAACGGCTCGAAGACCTACATCACGAACGGCCACCGCGCCGACGTGATCGTGCTCGTCACGAAGACCGATCCGGACGCCGGCTACGATGGCTTCACGCTGTTCCTCGTGCCGATGGACGCGCCCGGCGTGATCCGCGAGAAGAAGCTCGAGAAGCTCGGCATGCACGCGAGCGATACCGCGCTGCTCGCCTTCCAGGACGTGCGCGTGCCGGAGTCGGCCGTGCTCGGCCAGGTCGGCAAGGGCTTCTACCACATCATGTGGGAGCTCCAGGGCGAGCGGCTGATCGGCGCGGCGGGCTGCGTCGCGGGCGCGCAGCGCTGCATGGAGCGCACGCTCCAGTACGCGCTCGAGCGCACCGCGTTCGGCCGCCAGATCGGCAAGTTCCAGGTGATCCGCCACAAGTTCGCCGAGATGGCGACGAAGATCGAGTCGGCGCGGCAGATGACGTACGTGACCGCCTGGCGCGTCGCGAACGGCGAGTACCCGGTGCGCGAGATCTCGATGGCGAAGCTGCATGCCGCGCGGATCGCCGTCGAGGTCGCCGACGAGTGCATCCAGATCCATGGCGGTGCCGGCTACATGAAGGAGTACGGCGTCGAGCGCGTGTGGCGCGACATGCGCCTTAACCGGATCGGCGCGGGGACGGACGAGATCATGCTGGACGTCATCGGCCGCTCTTACGGGCTCTAGATGGTTGATTTCACGAGATTCGTGGATACGACGGGTGCGATGGGCGGATGCTGGGCGACGCGCGGTGTCGAAGGCGATGCCGGTGGCATCGGCGAGACGCCGGGTGGCGTCCAGCGCCGGCCAGCGTGCCCGTCGTGCCGCGAGATCTTGAAATCGACCATCTAGGAGGTCCTGGACATGGGTGAGATCGTCAACGGCCCCGGCTACGCGGTCGGGGACCTCGAGCTGCTCGGCGAGGGCTACGGCTTTCGCAAGATCCGCAAGGGGCTCGACGTCAAGGAGCTGGGCATCAACGCGATCGTGATGCCGCCAGGCTACGAGACGGCAGGCCACTACCACGACGAGCAGGAGGAGCTGTACTTCGTCCACCGCGGGCGCATCGCCATCACGTTCGGCGACGGCACGACGCACGAGCTGGGCGCCGGCGGCCTCGCGCGCGTGGACGCGCCGACCGTGCGCTCGGTCAAGAACGTCGGCGAGGGCGACGCGATCTACGTGATCGTCGGCGCCAAGGGCGGCTACGTCGGCCGCGACGGCCGCACGGCGGAGGGCCTGACGGCCGAGGACGCACCGCCCGGCGCCAAGCGGTGAGCACCGCCCTCGACAGCGCGCACCTCGCCGACCGCGCAGGGATCGGGGCTGCCGCCCCAGCCCGGCCGCTGCCGCCGTTCACCGAGGAGTACGAGCGGCTGCGGCTGGAGATGCGCGCGTTCGTCGAGTCCGAGCTGGCGCCGCACGCAGCCGAGTGGGAGCAGGCCCGGTGGTTCGCCGACTGGGTCATCCCGCGCGTCGCCGAGCAGGGGTACGTCGGCCTGAAGTTCCCGAGAGAGCTGGGTGGCGGCGGCGACCCGCTGGCGGCCGCCGTGTGGGCGCAGGAGCTGGCGCGCTGCGGATCGGGCGGCCTCGGCGCCGGCATCGGCGCGCACACCGGCATCGCGCTGCCGCCGGTGTGGAAGTTCGGCACGCCCGACCAGCACGTCAGGTACCTGGTTCCAGGGATCCGCGGCGAGAAGGTCGCGGCGCTCGGGATCACCGAGCCGGACGCGGGCTCTGACGTCGCGGGGATCAAGACGCGCGCGCGGCGCGTCGAGGGCGGCTTCGTCGTCAACGGCTCGAAGATGTTCATCACGAACGGGGTGCGCGCCGACTTCATCGTCACCGCAGTCAAGACGACCGAGGAGGGCGGCCATCACGGCATCTCGTTCCTGATCGTCGACAGAGGCGAGGGCGTCTCGGCGTCGCCGATCGAGAAGCTCGGCTGGCATGCGTCCGACACGGCGCTGATCGCGTTCGACGACGTGTTCGTGCCGGAGGAGAACCTGCTCGGCGCCGAGCACGAGGGCTTCAAGCTGATCATGGCCAACTTCCAGTGGGAGCGCGTGATGATGGCGCTCGGCGCCGTCGGCGCGATGGAGGTCGTCTTCGAGCGCACGCTCGCCTACGCGAAGGAGCGCGAAGCGTTCGGGCGGCCGATCGGCAAGCACCAGGTCATCCGCCACAAGCTGGCCGAGGTCGCCGTCGCGCTCGAGACCGGCCGTGCGATCACCTACAACGCGCTGCGCATGCACCTCGCCGGCATGAACGCGGTGCAGGAGGTGACGATGGCGAAGCTCGCGACGCAGCGGGCCGCCTACGACGCCGCCGACATGTGCCTGCAGATCCACGGCGGCTACGGCTATCTCGTCGATGCCGGCATCGAGCGCGCCGTGCGCGACCTGCGGCTTGGCCCGATCGGCGGCGGCACCGACGAGATCATGCGCGAGATCCTCGGCAAGACGCTGGGCCTGTGAACGGGCGCACGCGCCGCGCCGCTGACGCCCCACGTTCATCTGACCGCCTAGAGTCCGCGCCGGCATCACCCAAACCAAGGAGAAGCAGATGGGAGTACTCGACGACAAGGTCGCGATCGTCACCGGCAGCGCGCGCGGCATCGGCCGCGCGACCGCAGAGCTGCTCGCCTCGCAGGGCGCGAAGGTCGTGATCAACGACCTCGACGGCGACGTCGCGCAGCAGACCGCCTCCGAGATCCAGGGCGAGACGGCCGTCTTCGCCGGGGACCTCACCGCCGGCGACGCGCCGGAGAAGCTGATCCAGACGGCGATCGACGCCTGGGGCCGGATCGACATCATCGTCAACAATGCCGGCTACACACTCGACGCGCCAATCCACAAGATGAGCGACGAGTGGTTCCAGAAGATGCTGGACATCCACCTGATCGTCCCGTTCAGAGTGATTCGCGCCGCCGCGCCACACCTGCGCGAGCCGGCCAAGAAGGAGCGCGAGGAGGGCCGCGAGGTCTTCCGCAAGATCGTCAACGTCTCGTCGATCTCGGGCACGATGGGCAACGCCGGCCAGGCGAACTACTCCTCCGGCAAGGCCGGCGTCGTGGGCCTCACGAAGACGCTGGCGAAGGAGTGGGGCCAGTTCAAGGTCAACGTCAACGCGGTCGCCTTCGGCTACATCGAGACGCGCCTCACCGCCTCGAAGGTCGAGGACAACGTGATGGAGATCGGCGGCGAGAGAGTCCAGCTCGGCATCCCCGACCAGCTGCGTGGGATGGCGGCGATGCTGATCCCGCTCGGCCGGCCCGGCACGCCCGAGGAGGCCGCCGGCGGCGTCTTCTTCCTCTGCTCGCCGTGGTCGAACTACGTCCATGGGCAGACGCTGAACATCACCGGTGGCCAGTTCACCGGCATGACGACCTGAGCATCGGCATGCGCTGAGCGCCGCGGCGTGCGGGAGGACCGTGCGCCGCGGGCTCGGAACCTCGTTCCGAATGAGGCGCGAGACGGCGCTAGCCGGCCGGCAGTCATTCGGGACGAGGTTCTCACGCCGCGCGGTCCTCCTCCCGCTCCTCGTAGAGGCGGATCAGCGAGGACAGCTCGACGTCGAGCCCCTCGGCGAGCGTGCGGAGCGTTCTGAAGGTCGGGTTGATCTCGCCGCGCTCGAGCGCGCCGACGTAGTTTCGATGGAGCTTGGCGCGGAAGCCGAGCTCCTCCTGGGAGATGACGCGGCAGCCGCGCAGCTCGCGCACGGCGGCGCCGAGCGTTACGGAGGACGTGGAGTGCTTCCGCGAAGAAGTACGCTGGTGCGGCATGGGAGCTGGCCTCCTGTGCGTGGCCGGGGCGCTGTGCCAGCAGCGCCCCGGCCGTCTTGATGGGGACGGAGGCGAACGTTAGTTCGGGTGGCGGACGGCTCCGGGGTGAATTGGCCACCGTGCGGAGAGAATTTACAGGCGCTGCGCTGAATTGATGCAAAGCGCACGAGACTTGTTACACGTTGCTGGTCATCGACCGGCTGGCGAGGTAGCGGCACCGCACAAGCTCCGGGCGGGCAGTCGGCCCCGATGCCCGCCCGGAGCACCTCGCCTCATCCAGCGAACGAGAACGAGGGCGGTGGATGCCGGAGGGCACGCCGGAGCGACCGTCACGGCACTCGCCATCGCATGAAGCGTAGCCCAGTCGTCAGGAGGTCGGCAACCGCGCCGACGTGGCGATCTGCCAGCTCAGCGCGGCAGGGCGGCGAGCAGGCGGTCGAGGTCGTCGGGGCTGCTCCAGCCGCCGAAGGAGGCGCGCACGAGCTCCTCGCCGGGCAACGAGCGGACGACGACGCCGGCCGCGGCGAGTCGCTCGACGGCCGCCTCTGCGTCCGGCTCGCGCCACGTGACGAGCGTCGTGCGGTCGCGCTCGAGCACCTCGCGGCCGCGCTCGCGCAGCGCGTCGGCGGCGGCCGCCGCGAGGCCGGCCGCGTGCGCGTGCGCGGCGTCCCAGCCCGCCCTGCCGAGCACCTCGAGCGCCGCCAGCGCCTGTGCGAGCGAGGCGGCCGGCAGCGCGGGCGTGTCGTACGCGCGGGCGTCCTCCCACGGGACCGCGTCGAGCCCGGCGCTCGCGTCGGCGAGGTTCCCGTAGCCGGGCGCAGGCGGGCGCATCCGCTCGCGCAGCGCCGCGGAGACGAACAGCAGCCCCATCCCCTCCGGGCCGCACAGCCACTTCTGGCCGGCAGCCGCGTACGCGTCGGCGCCCAAGGCGCCCACGTCGACCGCGACGGCGCCGGCGCCCTGGGCGCCGTCGAGCAGCACCGGCACGTCGACCGACGCCAGCTCGGCCGGAGCAAAGCGCCCGCTGCGCCAGCTGACGTGCGAGCACGTCACGAGCCGCGTCTGCGGCCCGACCGCGTCGGCAACGTCAGCCCACGGCGCGATCCGCACGTGCACGCCGCGCGCACGCTGCGCCGCCAGCGGCCCGAGCAGCCCGGGATGCTCCTCGTCGCTCGTGACGATCTCGTCGCCCGGGCGCAGGTCGAGCGCGAGCAGCACGCGCGCGATCCCCTCCGTGGTGGAGGTCGTGAGCGCGAGGTCGGTGGGCGCGCAGCCGACGCGCTCGGCATAGCCCGCGCGCACCGCGTCGGACAGCGCCACGCGCCGCTCGAAGTGGACCGCGCCGGCACGACCTCTGGCCTGCTCGCGCTCCAGCTGCTCGCAGGCGGCGGCGGTCCCGGCCGACGGCAGCGGTCCGTTCGTGCCGGCGTTCAGGTAGGCGATGCGCTCGAGGACCGGGAACTGCGCCCGCAATGCGGCGAGCGGAGTCCCCGCGTTGCTCATCCCCGCTCGAGCGCGTGCCCGTCGATCGTCTGCTGCTGCTCGCGCCAGCGCGCGTGCGACTGGTCGATCACCGCGATCGCCGCCTCGCGCGAGAACCAGCCGTCGACCTTGACGACCTTGCCCTCGGGCGTCTTGTAGATCGAGAAGAAGTGCGAGATCTCGTCGCGCAGCGGCAGCGGCAGATCGTCGAGCTCTTCGATCGAGTTCCAGTTGGGGTCCTCGAGCGGGACGCAGAGGACCTTGTCGTCGACGCCCTTGTCGTCGCGCATCTTGAACAGCGCGATCGGCTTGACCGGGATGACGCAGCCCGGGAAGGTCGGCTCGGAGACGGTGACCATCGCGTCGAGCGGGTCGCCGTCCTCCCCCAGCGTCTGCGGGATGAAGCCGTAGTCGGTCGGATAGACGACGGACGAGAAGAGGAAGCGATCGAACTTGATCGCCTGCAGTTGCTCGTCCCACTCGTACTTGTTGCGCGAGCCCTTCGGGATCTCGACGAGGCAGTGCAGGTGGCGATCGTTCATGACCGGCACGATACGCGAGGAGGGCCGTCGGGCGCGGTGCGGCGTACGATTGCGGCAGATGTCACACGAACACGGGCACGGTCACGAGGGGCACGCGCACGGACACGGTTCCGGCGGTCACTCGCACATCCGGGACGGCACCGACGCCCGCGCGCTGACGATCGCGCTCGCGCTGATCCTCGCGTTCATGACCGGCGAGGTCGTCGCCGGGATCGTCGCCTCCTCGCTCGCGCTGCTGTCCGACGCCGCGCACATGCTGACCGACGCGGCCGCGCTCGCGCTCGCGCTGTTCGCCCTGCGGATCGCGCGGCGCCCGCCGCGCGGCGCGATGACATACGGCTTCGGCCGCGTGGAGATCCTCAGCGCGCAGGCGAACGGGATCACGCTCGTGCTGCTCGGCCTGTGGATCGTCTTCGAGGCGATCCACCGGCTGGTCTCGCCGTCCGGCGTGCACGGCGCGATCGTCGTGGTCGTCGCGCTCGTGGGCATCGTCGTAAACCTCGCGGCGACGTTCGTGCTGGCCGGCGCGAGCCGCGAGAGCCTCAACGTCGAGGGCAGCTTCCAGCACATCCTCACGGACCTGTTCGCGTTCGTCGCGACGGCGATCGCCGGCGGGATCATCCTCGCGACCGGCTTCGTGCGAGCCGACGCGATCGCGTCCCTGCTGGTCGCCGCCTCGATGCTCTACGCCGGCACGCGCCTCGCGATCGCATCCGGACGCGTCTTCCTCGAGGCGGCGCCCGAGGGGCTCGACCCGCAGCAGATCGGGCGTACGCTGGCCGCCCAGCCGGGCGTGGTCGAGGTGCACGACCTGCACGTGTGGGAGGTGACGTCGGGCTTCCCCTCGTTGTCCGCACACGTCGTCGTGGGTGCCGGGCGCGACTGCCACGAGCTGCGGCGGGCGCTCCAGCAGGAGCTGGTCGAGCGCTACGGGCTGCGGCACACGACGCTGCAGGTCGACCACGAGGCGGCCCCGCAGGCGCCGCTGCAGATTGAGATCGCAGGCGAGCGGCAGGCATGAGCGAGAGCGCGATGCGCGCCACGATGGCGCGCCAGCCCGAGGACCTGCGACGGCTGCTGGCCGATCCCGCGCCGGCCAAGCGCGGGGCCGAGCTGCTCGCCGGGCGGCGCGTACTGCTGGCCGGCACCGGCACGAGCTGGCACGCCGCCAACCACGGCGCGTGGATGCTGCGCGCGGCGGGCGTCGAGGCGTGGGCGATCCAGCCGATGGATGCGGGGATCGGCGGCATCGCGCCTGGCCCGGGCGACGCCTTGATCCTGCTCTCCCACACCGGCGCCAAGCACTACAGCGCCGAGCTGCGCGACGCGGCGCGCGCAGCCGGCGTGCCGACGCTCGCGATCGGCGGGATCGACCAGCCGGGCGTCGACCTGCCGACCGTCGAGCGTGAGAGATCGTCGGCCTACACGGCGAGCCACCTCGGCGCGCTCATGCGCCTCGCGCAGATCGCAAGCGAGCTCGGCGCGCGGCTCGGGGAGCTGGACGCCGTGCCGGACGCCGTCGCGGCGGAGCTGGAGCGGCCGAGCCGCGGCATCGCGCCGCCCGAGCGCCTGCTCGAGTACGGCGGCGCGGGGACGAACGCGTGGACGGCGGAGGAGGGCGCGCTGAAGGTGCGCGAGACGGCGCGGCTGGCGTCCGAGGGGCTGATGGTCGAGCAGCTTCTGCACGGTCCCGCCGTGGCGCTCGACGCGCGCGACGCGCTCGTGTGCCTCGACGGCGGCGGGCCCGGCGCCGAGCGGCTGGAGGAGGTCGCGCGCACGGTCGAGGCGGGCGGCGCGCGCGTGCACCGGATCGCCGCGCGCGAGCTGGGCGAGCAGCTGTCGATCTTCCCGCTGACCGTCGCCGTGCAGCGGATCGCACTCGAGGCGGCCGAGGCGCTCGGCACCGACCCCGACGCGTTCGGCTACGACGTGCCGGGGCGCGAGGCGGTGTGGGAGCGGCTCACGCTGTGAGCGCCGTCTCGCCGAGAGCGAGCCGGCAGCCGGACCAGTAATCGCCGGCCGGCGAGGCGAGGTAAGCGGCGAGGGCGGCAAGCTCGGCGTCGGTCGTCGCCGCGCCGGGTGTGATCGCGACGGTGGTGATCCGATGGCGCGCCCACTCGATCGAGAGCGTGCGGGCGAGGTTCTCGGCCGCGGCGCGGACGCCCGCCGCCGCCGGGTCCGCGTCGTCCGAGGGCGGCGCGACGAGCGTCACCTTGCCGCCGCTGCGGGTGCCGGAGGCGGCCACGTGGCCGCCGGAGGCGGGTCCCGCACCCGATCCGGGGATGAAGGCGGCGTTGGCGACCGCGCGCACGGTGACCCATGCGAGGTCGAGCGTTGCACGCAGTCGGTCCTCTCGGCCGTCCGCGAACGCCGGCCGCAGGTCGTGCACGAGCACATCGGTCAGCGGGTCGACGGCGGCGGCCAGCGCGTCCTCGTCGGGCGTCGCCGGCAGCCGCACGGTCGCGGCGCCGAGCGCGGCGAGCGGTGCACCGAGCGCATCCGCCCCACCCCCGCCGAGCGCGACGACGCGGCCGTCGAGCAGGTGCGGGCGGAGCAGCGCGGTCGCGTCCATCGGCGCGTCAGCTTAAGGCGCAGGCGCGCACACGGCGCCGCCTCGTGCTACGACTGCGCGCCGGCGGCGCTCGCCGGCGCGGCGCCACGACGCTCCGCGCGGACGCGGCGGCGCACCTGCTTCTCGCCGAGCTGCTCGAGGTCGACGTAGAGCGCCCTGATCGCACCGAGGATCTGGTCGGCGGCCGCCTGCTGCTGCTCGCGCGACGGGTTCTCGACCTGTGCGAAGGGAAGCGGCTCGCCGTACTGGACGAGCACCTTCGGGAACTGCAGCTTCTTCCAGTTACGCACGCGCTGCGAGCCGTAGATCGCGATCGGCACGACCGGCGTCCCGGACTCGAGCGCGAGGCGGCCGATGCCGGGGCGGGCGCGGTCGCCGACTCTGCCGCTGCGCGAGCGCCCGCCCTCGCAGTACATGACGATGGCGCCCTGGCGCTCGAGGATCGCGTGGGCGGTGATGAAGGCGTCCTCGTCGACGTAGCCGCGTCGCACCGGGAAGACCCCGCCGGGCGAGTAGACCCACTGCATCGGCTTCGCGAACAGCTGCGACTTCGCCATGAAGTTGACGCGCCGGCGCGTGAAGGCGCCGGTGAAGAAGTGGTCCATGAAGGAGAAGTGGTTCGGCGCGAGGATCACTCTGCCGCCGGGCGGCACGTTGTCCGAGCCGATGCAGCGCATGCGGAAGAAGATCAGGCCGTAGAGGACCGTGATCACGCGCACGACCTCGTAGACCCAGTTCGGCTCGTGCTCGCGCACGCGCTTGTGGAATCTGTCGAAGTACTCTGCGGGGCGCGGGTCCTTGTAGACCTGCGCCTTCATCGAGGCGAGCTGCTCGTCGGCCATACGGGCTGGAGCTTACCCGCGCGGCCGGAAACTGCGCCGGTCGCGGTATAAGTCCGGGCCGATGCCCGCGCCGACCGCACCGCGCATCCTCGTCGTCAGCGCCTCGATCGGCGAAGGCCACGACCTGCCGGCGCGCTTCCTCCTTGGCGACGTGCTGGCCCGGCGCCCCGACGCCGTCGCGTCGATCGAGGACGGCCTGAGAGCCGCCGGCGCGCTCGTCGAGCGGATCATCCTCGGCGGCTCCGCCTTCTACTCGCCGCTCGGCAACGTCCTCTACGACGCCGAGTATGCGCTCATCACGCACGTCGCGCCGGTGCGCCGCGGCTTCAGCCGGCTGTGCGAGGCGCTCGCCGCGCGCGGGCTGCTGCGGCTCGTCGACGCGCACCGCCCGGACGTCGTCGTCTCGACCTACCCGGGCACGACCGAGGTCTACGGCCGCCTGCGGCTGCAGGGCCGCCTGGACGTGCCGCTCGTCTCGGCGATCACCGACCTCGCGGGGCTGCGCTACTGGTCGCACCCCGGCGTCGACCTGCACCTGATCACGCATCCGGAGTCGGAGGAGGAGGTGCGCGCGATCGCCGGGCCGCGCACGCGGATCGTCGCCGCGCGCGGCATGAACGACCCGCGCTTCGCCAACCCGCCGTCGCAGGCGCAAGGGCGGCGCACGCTCGGCCTGCCGGCCGACGGCAAGCTCGTCGTCGTCTCCGGCGGCGGCTGGGGCGTCGGCGACGTCGAGGGCGCGATCGCGACGGCGCTCGCGCTCGACGACACGCACGTGGCCGTGATGTGCGGGCGCAACGAGGATCTGCGCCGTCGGCTCGCGGTCCGCTTCGGGCGCGTGCCGCGCGTGACGCTGCTGGGCTTCACGACCGAGGTGCCGTCGCTGTTCGCGGGCGCCGACGCGCTGATCCACTCGACCGCCGGCCTGACCGTGCTGGAGGCGTGGGCGGTCGGCTGCCCGACGATCTCCTACGGCTGGGGCCGCGGCCACATCCGCGCGAACAACCGCGCCTACGCGCGCTTCGGGATCGCCGACGTCGCACATGACCGCGACGCGCTGGCGGGTGCGCTGCGGCGCGCCCTAGCGCACCGCGGCTCACCCGTCGAGGCGTTCGCCCAGCTTCCCGTCGCGGCTGACGTCGTGCTGGAGCTGATCGGCGCCGGGGCCGACGGCTCCGCCCCCGCCTCCGTCGCCCCCGTGCTGCTCGCCGGCGATCACGTCGGCGACGGCGGTTGAGCCGCCGAGCAGCGCCGCGCCGCCCGCCACCGCGACGATCGCGGCCCCGAGCAGGAGCCGCTCCGGCACCGTGTCGGCCCACGGCTCGTCGAACACGAGCGGGCCGGCGATCACCGGCACGAGCACCTGCGCGGAGACGACGACCGGCGCCACGCGCGTGGCGGCGATCCGCTGCAGCGCGCTCATCTCCGCGGTCAGCGCGAGGAAGCCGGCGAGCCCGGCGCTCGCGGCCCAGGCGGCGGCCACGAGCCAGCTGCCGGAGTCGAGCGCGTCGGCGACGAGCTTGAGGCCGATCGCCGCCCACGCGTCGCCGGCCGCCGCGGCGATCACGCGCACCCGCGCGTCCTGCACGCGCGTGCGCAGCGCGAACGGCAGCGCGGTGGCGGTACCGAGCAGCAGCGCCAGCAGCGCGACGCCGAGCGGGTCGCCGGAGCTGCCGACGCCGGGGTCGGCGACGAGCGTCACGACCACGACGCCGCAGACGATCGCCGCCACGCCCGCCAGCTCCCGCCGCCCGACGCGCTCGTGCAGCACGATGCTCGACAGCACCAGCAGCAGCACGAGCCCGAGCGCGAGCACCGGCTGGACGATCGTCAGCGGCGCGAGCGTGAGCGCGTAGACCTGGAGGAGCGCGCCGGCGCCCGACAGCGCCGTCCCCCCCACCCAGCGCGGCCGCTTGACGAGGCGGCCGAGCAGCGACGCGTGCAGCCGGGTGCCGCCGCCGGCGCGGCGCGCCTCGAGCGCTTGGAGCACGTACGCGCCCTCGTAGCAGCAGGCCGCCGCGAACGCGACTGCGATCCCGCCGATCATCAGCGCGCGCCCCTGTGGCAGGATCCGCCGCGTGCGCGCCCGAGTCCCCGCAGCCGCGGCCGGAACAGCGCTCGCGGCGGGCGCCGCGTGGTCGCTGCCCGCGCTCGCTCCGCTCGTCCCCTCACTGTGCCGCCCGCTCGGGATCCCGCGGACGCTGCCCGACGAGGAGTCGGTCGTCGCGCTCACGTTCGACGACGGCCCGCATCCGCGCGGCACGCCCGCCGTGCTCGACGCGCTCGACGCTGTGGGCGCGCGCGCGACGTTCTTCCTCGTCGGCGAGCAGGTGCGGCGCGAGCCGGCGCTCGCAGCAGAGATCGTCGCCGCCGGACACGCGGTCGCGCTGCACGGCGACCGGCATCGGCTGCAGCTCCGCTTCACGCCGCGCGCGCTCGCGGACGACCTCGACCGCGGCCACGCGACGATCGCCGAGGCGACCGGCGTCGCCCCGCGCCACTACCGCCCGCCGTTCGGGATCTTCAGCCCGGCCGGGCTGACGCTCGTGCGCAGGCGCGGCTGGGCGCCGCTGCTGTGGTCGCGCTGGGGGCACGACTGGCGCCTGCACCGCACGCCGGCGCAGATCGCGGGCGAGCTGACCGGGCGGCTCGCGCCGGGGGACGTCCTGCTGCTGCACGACGCGGACGATTACAGCCAGGCGGGGTCGTGGCAACGCACGGTCGCCGCGCTGCCCGCGGTGCTCGCCGAGGTCGAGCGCCGCGGCCTCACGTCGATCGCGCTCTGACGCAGCGCCTCAGGCCCGCTGCGCCGAGCGCCGCCGCGCACCGACGGCCGTGCCCGCCATCGCCGCGACGGCGAAGACGAGCACGAAGGCGACCAGCACGTGCTCGCGCGCGTAGTGCGAGATGTCGCTGGTGCCGTCCAGCAGCGCCGAGCCGATCGTGCCGGCGAGCGCGGCCACCAGCGCGGCGAACACGCCGACGAGGATCAGCCCCGTGTCGCGCGCGACGCGCCGTGCCGACACGCGGCGGCGCGACCGGGTCGCGACCGCGACGGGCGACGCCTCGGCCTCCGCGACGGCGACCGGCGCAGCGGGCGCGAGATCCGCCACCGGCTCGACGGCGTAGTGCTCGCGGTGCCAGGCGACGTAGCGCCGCAGGCCCTCGGCGAACGGCGTGCGCGCCTCCCAGCCGAGCTCGGAGGCGGCGCGGGCGCCCGAGATCTCGGCGCCCTTGAAGTCGCCCGCGCGGCCCTTGGTCAGGACCAGCTCGACGTCGCCGACCTCGTCGCGCACGCGCTCGGCGATCTCGCGGATCGTGACCTCCTCGTCGCCGACGAGGTTGTAGGTGCGGTCCGCCGCCTGCGGCGCGAGCCCGGCGACGACGCCCTCGGCGATGTCCTCGACGTAGACGAAGCGGCGCGTCTGCAGGCCGCCGCCGGCGAGCGTCAGCGGCTCCCCGGCCAGCGCCTTGCGCACGAAGATCGGGATCACGGCCGCCGGCCGCGCGCGCGGACCGTACGGGATGCCGAAGCGCAGGATCGTGCTCTCGACTCTGTACAGCTCGCGGTAGGAGCGGCAGTACAGCTCGCCCGCGAGCTTCGTCGCGGTGTAGAGGTGCGCCGGCGGCGCCAGCAGTGTCCCCTCGTCGACATGCTCGGCCTCGACGTCGGAGTAGACCCAGATCGTCGAGGCGTAGACGACGCGCCCGATCTCGTGCTGGCGCGCGGCCTCGAGCACGTTGACGGTGCCGCGCGCGTTGAGCTGCTCCGCCCACACCGGGTCCTGCTGGACCTCGCCGACGTCGGCGGCGGCCGCGAGGTGCGCGATCGCGTCGCAGCCGTCGGCCGCGCGCAGCATGTCCTCGAGCACGCACATGTCGCCGATGACCGTGTCGACGTCGGGGTGGTGAGGCGACGGGCGCACGTCGAGGATCCGCGGCTCGTGGCCAGCGGCGATCAGCTTGTCGACGACGTGCGAGCCGATGAATCCGGCGCCGCCGGTGACGAGGACGCGGCTCATGCGGGGTCGACCTCCGGTCGGTAGTAGAGCGGGACGCACCAGTGGCCGGTCGCCACCCAGTCGGTGTTCGGCAGGTCGTCGCCCGTGCCCATGATGCGATGGCACGGCTGGTCGTAGACCTTGCCGCTGGACTTCTCGATCGGGTCGAAGACGACGTACTTGTAGAGACCCGAGGTCATGCCGTCGGGAAGCTGCAGGCGGCCGGGGTGCAGCGCGTCGAGGTGCTCGCGCGCGGCGGTGTTCTTCCAGGCGACGATCTCGGGCATGCGCTCGGTCTGGATCAGCGCCATCGCGGCGGTGAACTCGCTCATGCGGAAGTTCACGCCCGGCACGTCGTAGTCCGGCTTGCCGTAGTCGCGGAAGGCGCGCGCGTACGTGACGAGGTCTTCGTCGTTTGAGACGAGAACCCCTCCCTCCCCCGTCGACACCGTCTTCGTGGCGTAGAACGAGTAGACGCCCGCGTCGCCGTAGGTGCCGGGCTTCTTGCCGTCCCAGTCGGCGCCGTGCGCGTGCGCGCAGTCCTCCAGCAGGAACACGCCGTTGGCGCGGCATGCCGCGGCGATCGTCTCGCTCTCGAACGCGATGTGCCCGCCGATGTGCACGAGCACGCACGCGCGCGGCTTGTGCTCGGCGATCGCGGCCTCGATCGCGGCGAGCGAGACGCAGAGGTCGTCTCTGCTGCAGTCGACGAAGACCGGCTTGCCGCCGGCCGCCATGATCGCGAGCGGCGTCGCCATAAAGGTGTTGGAGGGACACAGCACGGTCTTGCCGCGCACGCCCGCGTACTCGAGCGCGGCGATCGCCCCGCCGGCCCACGAGCCCATCGCGACGGCAGGCGCGCCGTTCCAGGCGGACCATGCCTCCTCGAAGCGGCGGTTCATCGCCCCGTGCGACCACTGGCCGGAGTCGATCACCTCGTCGATCAGGGCGTGAAAACGAGGGCGGTCGCGCTCGTCGAAGCCGATCGCGAAGCGGTGGAGGTCGGTTTGGATGGTTGACACGGGGCGGAACGCTAATGGTCCGAGCGGCGATCGGTCGCCACCGTCGCGGTGCGCGTCGTCGGGCG